>Ga0070735_10000412_pt1 | contig 47844 bp, 40 predicted proteins | sample Coa_R1_FD_66443 | JGI IMG/M metagenome (GOLD analysis project Ga0070735, IMG submission 66443) | Surface soil microbial communities from Centralia Pennsylvania, which are recovering from an underground coalmine fire - Coalmine... | ecosystem: Environmental > Terrestrial > Soil > Unclassified ... | reverse complement strand
CTCGCCACCGGATCGCTGGTGCAGGCGTTCATCAGCTTCGTCACCAACGACAACTCCATCAACAGCGAGAGGCTGTCCGGCGCGTTCTCGTCCATGAGCCAGGGCAGCATCGGCGGCATCATCTACCCAGTCTTCTACGCGGTGATCATCGCCGCGGCGCTCTGGGTGTTCATGGATCACACCGCGACCGGACGGCGGCTGTACGCGACCGGGTTCAACCCGAACGCGGCCCGGCTGGCCGACATCCGGGTGAACAAGCTGCGCTTCTGCTCCCTGCTCGTTTCCGCCGGCCTGGCGGGTTTCGCCGGCGTCCTGCTCGCCTCCTCGCTGGCCGCCGGCTCCCCGTCGGCGGGCACCTCTTACCTGCTGCCCGGGTTCGCGTCGGTGTTCGTGGGCGCCACCGTCTTCAAGCACGGCCGGTTCAACGCCTGGGGCACGATCGTCGCCGTGCTCATGCTCGGCACCGGCGTGGTCGGCCTGGGCCTGGTCTCGGCCCCCCTGTGGGCGATCGACATGTTCACCGGCGTAGTCCTGATCGCCGCCCTGAGCGCCAACTCCTTCGAGCGGCGCAACCTGCTGCGGGGCAGAGCCGGAGGATCCCGGTGGCTCCCGTTCCGCTCGCGGGCCACCTGACCGGGCCGCTGTCGTGGCGCGCAGCCTCAGCACCGGCCCGGATCCGGGCCCCATTCAAGTCACTGACCCAAGAAGCGGCCTGCGGCGGTACCCCGCGCAGGTCACCGCCTCAGGAAGCCACCCGGGATCGTTATTCAAGCGTTCCCGCCGCTTCTTGACGACGACCTAGAAATGATGATTATGATATGAATCAAATTCACGACAATGATCACCAGGATGCCCGAGGAGGATGGATGACCCCCGTTAACCAAGCGCGAAGACGCTTCTCTCTGACTTTGCGGCACACTGGTGTGCTGCTGGCCGTCGTGGCCACCTTGCTGCTGGCTGCGTGCAGTAGCTCCAGCAGTTCCAGCGGTTCCAGCACCGCATCGTCCGGCTCGAGCTCGGCTTCGGGCAGCGGCCTGAGCGCCGCCGACCAGGCGGGCCTGACCAAGGCCGAAGCCCTCGTCGCCTCGGAAAGCCAGCGCCCGACGGCCATCACCGACACCACGAAGGTCACCAAGCCCATCCCCAAGGGCCTGACCATTGACTTCATCCCGTGCGGCAGCCCGGAGTGCACGCTCGAGGGCGCCATCGTCAAGCAGGCCGCCGCCGCGGTCGGCTGGAATACCGTCGTCCTCAGCAACGACGGGACGCCGCAGGGTGACAAGGCCGCCTTCACCCAGGCGGTCAGGAACAAGGCCGCGGCCATCCTGTACACCGCCATCCCCGCGTCCACCTTCGCGTCCCTGCTGCCGCAGTTGAAGGCCAACGGCACCTTCATCTCCACCTGCTGCGTGACCGACGCGGTCGGCCCCAGCACCGGCATCGGCTACGCGATTGACACTTCGTCAGAAGTGGGCCCGGTCGGCGGGACGCAGGCGGCCTGGGTCGCCACGGACTCCAAGGACACGGCCAACGCGGTATTCATCAACATCCCCGCCTTCGCGATCCTGGCCAGCCAGGCGACCTTCTTCAAGAACGGGATGGCGACCTACTGCCCGAGCTGCAAGGTGGACCAGCTGGACGTCGCGCTGGCCAACCTGTCCACCGCGCCGAGCACGATCGTCTCCTACCTTCGCGCACATCCGAGCGTGAACTACGTGGTCGCCTCGACCGACGCCATCACCATCGGGCTTCCTGCGGCGATCAAGGCTGCCGGGCTCACCAACGTCAAGATCGTCGGCCAGGGCGCTACCCCGACCAACATCCAGTACCTGCACAGCGGGCAGGAGGGCGCCGACGTCGCGTTCCCCTACTACGAGGTGATGTACGCGATGGTCAACGCCGCGATCCAGGACAAGGCAGGCATGACGGTGGCGCCCTCAGTGGCCCCGCCGGCCTGGCTGCTGACTCCCTCGAACGCGCCCAACACCACGGCTTCGGTCTTCCCGGTCGTGACTACCTACCAGTCCCAGTACCAGGCCCTGTGGGGCGGCTGATAGCTAAGCAGTAACCATTCTCGAGGCGAGGCGCCCGGAACGAGCCCGTTCCGGGCGCCTCGCTGCTGCCTCGACTTTCGTCGTTATGCGGCGAGGTCTTCCCGGGCCAGGCGGAAGACTCTGATTTGAGCTGGGTGAATGCGGTCGTGACGGCGAGCTTTGCCAGGCGCGTTACATCTGCCGCGAGACTGCCCGCCGGTGGCTTGCCGTATAGGAAGCTATCTTCCTATAATTGCGGCATGCGCAGGCGAGCGGGTGAGCTGATGCCGATCGAGCAGGCAATCCTGGCTTGCGGCATCGAGCTGACCGCCGCTGGCGAGCCCGGTTTCTACGGCTTCGCCATGGCCAGGCAGATCCGCGATGCCAGCGCCGCCCGGCAGCTGACCGCCCACGGCACCTTGTACAAGGCACTGGCTCGCCTCGAACAGGCCGGCCTGCTCACCAGCTCCTGGGAGGATCCCGGCCCGGCCGAGGCCGAACGCCGGCCACGCCGGCGCCTGTACCAGGTCACGCCCGGCGGCGAGCAGGCGGTCCTGTCCAGCGCCGGGCAGCGTGCCAGCACGGCGCCGCGCCCGGGTCTCGGGCTGGCCCCGGCATGACATGGCTCCAGGCGGCATCTGCTCGCGTGGTGGCGTGCTGGACGCGCCTGTACACCGCGGGCCTGCCAGCCCCGATCCGCGACCGCCGCCGTGAGGAGATCGGCGCTGACGTGCACGGGCAGCTCGACGAGGCCCGGTCCCGCCGCGAGCGGCCAGCCATGACGGCGGCGGCGGTGATGAGCCGGCTCGTCCGGGGCGCCTGGCACGACCTGTCCTGGCGCCATGAGGTCAGCCGTCCCGTCAGCGTGGCCCGGTGGCAGGCCCGGCGGGGATGGTGGGTCACCGGGGTCCTGCTGATCACCGTCGCGGCGTGCATGGCCTGGCTTAGTTACGGGCTGAGCCTCCGGAACGGCGGCGACCGCCAGCCCCTGCGGCTCGCCGCAGCAGCGGCCGGACACCTCGCGTCCGGATCACCGCCGGGCAGCGTCCTCCCGCCGGTAATTAACGTGGCATCAAACTCCGCCCCGTTCGTCATCGTGTTCGACGCCCGGCATCACGTCCTGGCCAGCTCCGGTCACCTCAACGGCCGCACTCCCGGGCTTTCCTCCGGAGTGCTCGCGTGGGTTGCCGCGCACGGCCAGGACCGCATTACCTGGCAACCCGGACCCGGCCTCCGCGAAGCCGCGGTCATCGAGCCCTACGGCGGGCTGCATCCAGGGTTCGTCCTGGCCGCCCAGTCCCTTCAGGGCATCTCCGGCCAGCAACGATCCCTCATCCGGAGCATCGCCTATCTGTGGCTCGCCGCCTTGGCGGTCTCATACCTGATAGCCAGGCTCCTTCCCGCCCGCACTACCAGACCCCGGCACCCGATCCTCTAGGCGCAAGCACCTCCTGCTCCCCGAACCGAATGAAACCGGACTAATCACGTTCTAGTGTGGTGAAACCCGGGGATTCATCACGCTGCGGCCGGTCCCAGGCGCACGGATTTCCGGTGTTGGCGGTGGTGGATCAGGCTTCTGCGGAGCTGGGCAACCCTAGTATCGCTCAGCGCAGGCTGCGCCAGGCCATGGTGCCGCCGTCGATCATGATGTTCTCGCCGGTGATGAACGAGGAATCATCGCTGGCCAGGAACGCCACCAGCTTGCCGATCTCCTCTGGGCGGCCGAACCGGGGGAGCAGGTGGGGGCCGGTCATGAACCTGCGCACCGCGTCGGGGTCGGGTGAGGCCTCAGCGAAGGCCCGGGCCATCGGGGTGTCGAAACTACCCGGCGAGAAGCAGTTGCAGCGCACGTCCGGAGCGAGTTCGGCCGCGGTGACCCGGGTGAGCTGGATGACCCCGCCCTTGGACGCGCAGTAGGCCGGCGATCCCGGATAGCCAGTCACGCCGCTCACCGACGCGGTATTGACGATGGCCGGGCCGCGCTGGGAACGCCGCAGGTGCGGCGCGGCGAACTTGGTCGCCAGCCACATGCCCTTGAGGTTCACCGCGAACACCCGGTCCCAGACTTCTTCCTCCTCGTGCTCCACGCTGGCGTGGTCGGTGAACGCCGTGTCGATGACGCCCGCGTTGTTGACCAGCACGTCGATGCCGCCGTACTCAGCTGCCACCCCGTCCACCAGCTGCCGGATGGACGCGCTGCTCGTGAGGTCGGTGCGGACGAAGGCGGCGGCCGCCCCTGCCGCCTTGACCAGGTCCGCGGTTTCCTCGCCTGACTCGGGGTTGATGTCCGCGATCACGACAGCACCCGCGCCCCGGGCCCCGAACTCGGTCGCTATCGCCCGGCCGATGCCTTGTCCCGCGCCGGTCACGATGCAGATCTTGCCTTGCATGCCGATCCTCCTGGTCTGCGCTACTCGTGGAGCTCGAACTTCGGCGGCCGCTTTTCCAGGAAGGCGTTGGCCCCCTCGATCATGTCCTCGCTGCCGATGGCCTGAACGAGCATGCCCACGCCGTTCAGGAACGAGTCCCGGGCGCTGTTCCACCAGATGTTGGAGCTGATCTTCGCGATCTCGAGATAACGCGGGCTCAGCGCCGTGATCTCGGCGCACCAGCTCCGCACCTCCTGCTCGAGATCCTCGTCGTCGACGACCTTGTTCACCAGCCCCATGCCCAGCGCCTGCTCGGCGGTATAGCGGCGGCACAGGAAGCTCAGCTCCTTGGCGCGCTTCTCGCCGATCTGCACTGACATCGCGTTCGTGGCCCCCGTGACCGGGGCGCTGCCGACCCGCGGACCGGTCTGGCCGAACGTCGCCGAACGCGCGGCTACCGCCAGGTCGCACGCGACCACAAGCTCGTTGCCGCCACCCGCGGCGGCACCGTTGACGGCGGCGATGACCGGCCGCGGGCACGAGCGGATCGCGTCGAACAGACGCAGCGACGCCGAATACAAGCCGCGCAGGGCACCGGGTGTGGGCGCGCCCAGCGTCGACAGCGACCCGCCGGCGCAGAAGCTTCGCTCGACGCCGGTGATGACCACGGACCGGAACCTGCTCCCGTCCTGCAGCGCCTCTGCGATCAGCCCCGCCATCTCGGCGTCATAAGCGTTGCGGCGCCGGGGCCGGTTCAGCCGGATCCACAGGGCGTCGCCGTGGGTCTCGATCAGGACGGCGGGGGAGCTATCGGCATCAGACACGAACAGATGATAATGGTATGCATCGTTCTGGGTCAATGACCATCGCTCGGCGCCAAGAAGCACGAGAAGCACGAGAAGCACGAGAAGCACGAGAAGCACGAGAAGCACGAGAAGCACGAGAGAGGACAGCAGATGCGAGGAGGTTCAGCCGACCAAGGGATGCTCGACTCGCACGTTCACGTGTGGGATCTAGCCGTCCGTGACCAGGCCTGGATCCCGGCCGGATCGCCGCTCCGGCGCAGCTTCCACCTCGGCGATCTGCGTTCGGCGTTGGCTGGCACGCCCGTCACCAGCGTCATTCTGGTTCAGGCCAGCAACGATGCCGGTGAGACGGCTGACCTCATCGCCGCCGCCGGGAACGCCGATATCGTCCGCGGCGTCGTCGGCTGGGCGGACCTGACGTCGCCGGACTTCGCCAGCGCGCTCGCGGCTCTCATGTCGACGGGGCACCTGCTCGGCATCCGGCACCAGGCGCTGGCCGAGGCTGACCCGGCGGGCTGGCTGCGGTCGCCCGAGATCCGGCGCAGCCTGGCGATCCTCGCCGCCGCCGGGCTCCCGTTCGATCTGATGATTCGTCCCGCCCACTTTCCGGCGGCCCTGGAAGCCGCACGCGACCACCCGGGCCTTCGGTTCGTTCTGGATCACCTCGGCAAGCCGCCGATCGCGTCGGGCGAGCTCCAGCCGTGGGCCTCAGGTATCCGGGCCCTCGCGGCGGAGCCCAACATCGCCTGCAAGCTGTCGGGTCTGCAGACCATCGCGTCACCGGACTGGACCTACGGCATGCTGGCCCCCTACATCGATATCGCCCTCGAGGCGTTCGGGCCGGCTCGGCTGATCTTCGGGTCGGACTGGCCGGTCTGCTCGCAGGCTGCCTCCTACGCCGACGTCTGCGAGGTTGCGCAAGTCGCGTGCTCGGGCTTGTCGGAACCGGAGCGCGAGGCCGTGCTGGCCGGGAACGCCCGCGCCATCTACCGGGCTGGATAGGCGCTCGCCATTGCTATCTGAGCACCAACCTCATACCATACGAATCATAAGCATGAATAGTGCCAGGTCGGAAAAGCCCCGGGAGCCTCGCGTGGTGGACATGATGAGCGCGCAGGATGAGCGCGAGATCCGCACATCCTTGCGCAAGGTCCTGTCCAGGTTTACTGACGAGTACTGGATGCAGCATGACACGGACCACGAGTTCCCGTGGGACTTCTACCGGGCGATGGCGCAGGCCGGCTGGCTCGGCATCTGCATCCCGGAGAAGTACGGCGGCGGTGGCGCCGGCGTCCAGGAAGCGGCGTTGCTGCTGGAGGAGGTCACCGGCAGCGGCGGTGCGCTCAACGCGGGCACCACGGTCCAGGTCGGCTTGTTCGGCCTCGAGCCGATCGTCAAGTACGGCAGCGAGGAACAGCGTGAGCGCTTCCTGCGTCCCGCGGCCGAGGGCAACCTGCAGGTGTCCTTCGGCATCACCGAGCCGGATGCCGGAACGGACACCACCAGCATCACGACGTTTGCCGAGAAGGTTCCCGGCGGTTACAAGGTCAACGGCCGCAAGGTGTTCATCTCGCGGGCGGAACAAGCCGAGCGCCTGCTACTCATTACCCGCACCGCGCCGCGCTCGGCCGGCGCCAAGACGACCGACGGCATGACCCTGTTCTTCCCGGAGATGGACCGGACCCGGATCCGGATCCAGCCGATACCCAAACTGGGCCGCAACGCGATCTCGACGAACATGCTGTTCATCGACGACCTGTTCATTCCGGACGAGGACCGCATCGGCGAGGAGGGCCGGGGCTTCAAGTACCTCCTGGCCGGCCTGAACGCCGAGCGCATCATCGTCGCCGGCGGCTGCCTCGGGATGGGACGGGTGTCGCTGCACCGCGCTGTCGAGTACGCCAAGCAGCGGCACGTCTTCGGCCGTCCCATCGGGATGAATCAGGGTGTGCAGTTCCCGCTGGCCGATTCGCTGGCCAAGCTCGATGCCGTCGAGTTGCTCATCCGCAAGGCGGCGTGGCTCTACGACAACGGCATGCCGTGCGCCAAGGAGGCCAACGAGGCCAAGCTGCTGGCGTCGACGTGGGCGTTCGAGGCCGCCGACCGTGCCATGCAGGTCCACGGCGGGTACGGCTACACCAGCGAGTACCACGTCGAGCGCTACTGGCGCGAGGCCCGCGTTCAGCGCATCGCCCCGATCTCCAATGAGCTGGTGCTCGCCTATCTCGGCGAGAAGGTTCTCGGCCTGCCCCGCTCGTACTGAGCGAAACTGAGCCGCTAGCCGAGGCCGAGACGCTAGCCGAGGCCGAGACGCTAGCCGAGGCCGAGGACCGGCCCGCGCCGCTGGCCGGGAGTGAACGTGGCGGGTATGGACTGCCATCCGGTGTTGGTGCCCTGGTGCGGGTATGGCCGGACCAGGTCGAGCCGCACCTCGTAGTCCGGCATCCGCTCCAGGATCTGCCCGAGCAATTCCAGGGCCATGGCCCGGCCGAGGTGGGACCCGGCGCAGCGGTGGATGCCGACGCCGAAGGCGGTGTGACGATTCGGCCAGCGTTCGATGTCGAGCGTGTCCGGATCGCTGAACTGCGCGGCGTCGCGGTTGGCCGACGCCCAGGCCAGCAGGACCCGGTCACCCTGGGCCAGGGTGCAGCCGTGGAACTCGGTGTCGGAGGCCACCGTCCGGGCCAGGGCCTGGGTGGGTGAGAAGTACCGCAGGAATTCCTCGACGGCGTTCGGCAGCTTGTCCGGGTGCTCGATGAGGTCGGCGCGTACGTCCTGGTGCTGGTACAGCCATACGAGAGTCTGGCTCACCAGCGAGGCCGTCGTGCCCACGCCGCCGGCGAGCAGCAGCTCGACCATCGAGAAGACCTCTTCGTCCGAGATCGGGCGGTCGTCGACCTCCTGGTGGACCAGGTAGCTGATGACGTCCTCCTGCGGGTCGGCCCGCCGCGCGGCGATGACCTCCCGCATCTGCTGCGAGCAGAACGGCATGTCGACCGTGGTCGCCTGGACGTACTCGGCGCTGCCGGGCACGGCGGCCAGGACGGCGTGATGCAGCCGCGCGTAGCGATGCCAGTCGCCCACGGGCAGGCCGAGCCAGTCCACGGTGACAATCGAGGGCACGCCGATGACCCGGGCCAGGTCACACGCGCCCGTCTCGATGACCTCATCGATGAACCAGGTCGTGTACCGGGAGATCAGTCCCTGCATCCGCTCGACGGCCTTGGGCGCCGTTATCGGGTTGATGAGCTTGCGGTACTTGCGGAACTCGGGCGGGTCGATCTCGATCGGGATGTGCAGGTGCATCGGCGTCTTCGGGATGACGACGGTCAGACCCTCGCCACCGTGTGAGTTCCGCGCCGAGGAGAAGATGTCGTCGTCGCGCGCGGCTTCGAACACGCCGTCGTAGCCGGACAGCACCCAGTAGCCGCCATGGGCTTCGGTCCACGCCACCGGGCACTGTTCGCGCAGCGCGCGGTAGGAGCCCACCGGGTCGGCCGAGTGTCCCTGCGAGTTGTGGTCGAAAGCCACAACTGGTTCACGTCTGCGTTCCGCCATGCCGCCACCCTCACCTTGCAACCTATCTATGACAACGAATATCATAATTAGTGTCGGTCTGATTCGCCAGCAAGCCCACCGGGCAAGCCCGCTCAGGCAAACCACCCGGCCAAACCGCTCGGGCAAACCACCCGGGCAAACCCCTCAGGGCGAGCCCATCCGAGGAAGGAACGCGAGATGACACGTCGTTTTGAGGATCGTGTCGCAGCGGTGATCGGTGGCGGATCGGGCATGGGGCGCGCGATCTGCCACCGGCTGGCCGCCGAAGGCGCCTACGTCCACGTAGCCGACCTGAACGGCGGCGCGGCCAAGGCGGTGACGGAGGAGATTATTGGTCATGGCGACGCCGCGCAGGCCGAACAGGTCGACGCCACCAGCGTCGCGGACCTGCGCGCCCTGTTCGACCGCATCGATAACCAGCACGGCCGGCTGCACGTCCTGCACAACCAGGTCGGCATGCCAGGGCCGGCCGGCATCGAGGTGTCGGACGAGGACTGGCAGCGCAACCTGGACGTCAACGTCAAGTCCGCGTTCTACGGCGCCACCCTCGCCTATGAGCTGCTCAAACGAGCCGAAGGCAAGGCATCGATCACCTTCACGGCCTCCACGTCGGCGCTCGTCGGGTCCCCGTTCAGCCCGATCTACTCGCTGACCAAGGGGGCGATCGTGGCCTTCACCCGGGCCATCGCGCTCTACGGCGCGCCGGATGGCATCCGGGCCAACGTCGTCTGCCCCGGGTCCGTGGACACGCCGATGCTGCCGCAGTTCTTCGGGCGGGAGCCCGGCGCGGACGTCGCGGATCTGATGGGCGCCTTCATCGCGAACATCCCGCTCGGCCGGGCGGCCCAGCCCGAGGAGATCGCGTCCGTGGTCGCGTTCCTGGCCAGCGACGACGCGGCCATGGTGACCGGCGTCGCCATCCCCGTCGACGGCGGCGTGGTGGCCAAGTGAGCACCGCCGATGGCGGACAGGCGGCGGCATGACCGGAGCGGTCGTCATCACCGGCGCCGCCCGCGGAATCGGCGCGGCGATCGCCTGGCGCTTCGCCGAAGACGGTTACGCGGTCGTCGGCGTGGACCGTGACGGTGACCAGCTCCACCAGGCGCTGGCCGAACTCCCCGGCGCCGAAGCGGTCGTCGGCGACGTCACCGACGAGCGGGTGATGGAGGAGGCCTGCGAGCGCGGCGCGGCCCGCGGACTGCGCGCGTTCGTCGCCAATGCCGGGTTCGCCAGGCCCGGCCGTTCGGTGGATTTCCCCGTCGAGGTCTGGGATCAGCTCCTGGCCGTCCACCTGACCGCCGCGTTCGTCGGGGCGCGGTCCGCATGCCGCCGGATGCCCGGCGGGGGAGCGGTCGTGATGATCTCCTCGGTCAACGGGCACCTCGGCTTCGGCGGCCGGGCCGCCTACTGCGCCGCGAAGGCGGGCGTCCAGGGGCTGGTCCGATCGCTCGCCGTGGAGTGGGCGCCGCTGGCGATCCGCGTGAACGCGGTCTCGCCCGGCTCGATCGCCACCGAGATGCAGGCCAAGTTCATGGCGACCGGCCATGCGTCCGCCCAAAGGTTCCTGTCCCGGATACCCATGGGCCGCTTCGGTCAGCCGTCCGAGATCGCCGACGCCGTGCAATTCCTGTGCTCGCCTAGTTCGAGCTACATCACCGGGGTCGTCCTGCCGGTCGACGGCGGCTGGGTCGCCAACGGCCTGCCCAGCGAGGCCGGCTAAAACAGAGGAGATGCCATGGTTCAGGTCGGCCTGCTGCTCAGCGACGTGCCCGTCTCGGTGTCGCCGTCGCAGCAGTTCCGTGACGTGCTGCGCATCGTCGAGGCGGCGCAGGCCAACGGTCTTACCTACATCGCCATCGGCCAGCACTTCCTGTACGGCGACCTGCGCTGGCTGCAGCCCGTGCCGCTGCTCGCCCGGCTGGCCGCCGAGGTCGAGCCGCACGTCCGCCTGGTCACCCAGATCATGATCGCGCCGCTGTATCACCCGGTCCTGCTGGCCGAGGAGATCGCCACGCTGGACGTCGTCACCGAAGGACGGCTGATCTTCGGCGCGGGCCTGGGCTACCGCCCGGAGGAGTTCGGCTACCTGGATGTCCCGTTCGCCGAACGCGCGGCGCGGATGGAGGAGTCCCTCGAGCTCATGCAGCGGCTCTGGACGCAGGACGAGGTCACCTTCCACGGCCGGTTCTGGACTCTGGAGCAGGTCAGGCCGCACCTCAGGCCAGTCCAAAAACCCCACCCGCCGATCTGGATCGGCGCGCACAGCATGGCCGGAACGCGCCGCGCCGGACGCTACGCCGACGCCTACGCCTGCCCGCCGGAGACGCCCGTCGAGGAGGTCGCCGCGCGTTACGCCGCGGTCAAGGCGGGCTTCGAGGCCCGCGGCAAGGCGTTCGGCCCCCAGCCGCTGCGCCGCAACGTGCTGGTCGCCGACACCATGGAGCAGGCGGTCACCGAGTACGCGCGGGTCGCGCAGGGCCGGTACATCACCTACGCGCAGCGAGGCCTGGACGTCATGGCGGACGCCGACCTCGAGCGGGACTTCGCCGCGGCCGTTGCCGGGCACGCCGTCATCGGCACGGCCGACGACGTCACCAAGCAGCTCCTGGACCTGCTCGCCAGGCTTCCGGTCGACCCGCTGCTGGTCCGCCCCCAGTGGCCGACGATGGACGCGGACGAAACGATCGCGGCCATCAACCGGCTCGGCGCCGAGGTGGTACCCGCCCTGCGCGCGGCCGAACCCCGGGCAACAATCTGAAAGGGCCTCTGATGAACGAAAACCCGCTTCGTGACTGGATCCCCGGTACCCGGGACCTGCTGATCGACGGCGCGTTCGTCAGCCCGCGCGGCGAACGCTGGCCGGTCTACAACCCGGCCACCGAGGAGATCATCGCTACCGTCGGCGGCGCGTCCGCGGAGCAGGTCGACGCCGCGGTCAGCGCCGCCCGAGCGGCCTTCCCCGGCTGGGCCGGGCTCTCCGGCCAGGACCGATCGCGGCATCTGCACCGGCTGGCCGACGTACTCGAGGCGGCCGCCGACGAACTGCTGCCCTCGATCGTGAACGAGGTCGGCACCCCGGTGTCCCTCGCGGCCTTCCTGCAGGTTCGGATGGCGGTCCAGCAGCACCTGCGCTGGGCTGCCGAGGCCGCGAAGGCGGACCGGACCCAGCATCTGGGTTCCTGGAACGACCCGGTGCCGACGATGAGCGATGTGGTCCTGGAGCCGGTCGGCGTGGTCGCCGCCATCACGGGCTACAACTACCCGCTCAACCTGGCGATCTTCAAGTTCGGGGCCGCGCTGGCCGCCGGGTGCACGGTCGTGCTGCTGCCCTCGCCGCGGACGCCGCTGACGACGCTCTTCCTCGGCGAGCTGATCCGCCGGGCGGAACTCCCCCCCGGCGTCATGAACGTGATCACCGGCAACGCGGACGTCGGCAGGCAGCTGTCGTCGCACCCGGGCGTCGACCGGGTCTCCTTCACCGGGTCGGACGCGGTCGGCGCGATGATCATGGCCCAGGCCGCGCAGAGCCTCACCGGCGTGACGCTGGAACTGGGCGGGAAGTCGCCGAGCATCGTCCTTCCCGGTGCCGACGTCGGCCGGATCGCCGTGGAGACCCACCTGCGCTGGTCACGTAACGGTGGTCAGGGCTGCGCCGCGCTGGCCAGGCTGCTCGTCCACGAGTCGCTGTACGACGAATTCCTGGCCGCGAGCGAACCAGCCTTCGAGCAGATGGTCGTCGGCGACCCGTGGGACCCCGCCACCAATGTCGGGCCGATGATCAGGCCCGAGCACCGGGCCCGCGTACAGGGGTTCATCGACGACTCGCTGGCGGCGGGCGGGCACAAACTGCTCTCGGTGACCAAGCCCGTGCCCGGTCGCGGCTGGTTCGTCAACCCTGTCCTGCTCGGGGACCTGCCGTCCGAGGCCCGGGTCGTCCAGCAGGAGATCTTCGGGCCGGTGGCCGTCATCTTGCCGTTCAAGGACACCGATGAGGCGATCCGGCTCGCCAACGACACGCCCTACGGCCTGGCCGCGAACGTCTGGTGCGGCGCCAACCTGGACGAGGGACGGCGGGTCGCCGAACGGATCCGGGCCGGCACGGTATGGATCAACGGCGGCGGCTCCATGCGCCCCGACGCGCCGTTCGGCGGGTACGGCCGATCCGGGATCGGCCGCGAGCTCGGCGAGTGGGGCATGCGCGAGTACTTCGAGGTCAAGCACATCCAGTGGCGCGTATAAAAGATCTTTTTCTTCCGAACGGCCCGTGGTGCGCGCACCCAGCACCGCAAGGATCGCCAGCCGGCCCTTAAGGCTTTCTTACGATCCGCTGAACTGAACGTGACCGCCGTCCGTGTCCCTTATGGGGTGTTTTCGCGAGCGACACGGGGTGCAATAGCACCGATCTTCTCGCCGACATCGTCTGGGGTGACGACGCTCCGCCGACCGCGCTGAACACGCTGCAGAGTCACGTGTCGCATCTGCGGACCGTGCTGGGCAGCAGAGAGGCGATCCTCGCCAAGCCGCCCGGCTACATCCTCGACCTGTCCGGCGAAGGCACCGACGTGCGACTCGCCGAGGGGCTGCTGCGCCAGGCTAGCCTGGCCGGCCCGGCGGACGCGGCCGCGCCGCTGCGGGAGGCGCTGGCGCTGTGGCGTGGCAAGCCGCTGGCGGATGTCACCGGGATGGCCTGGCTCGACCAGCAGGCGGAGCGGCTCGGACAGCTGTACGAGCAGATCAAGCGGGCCCTGGCCGAGGTGCGGCTGGTGTCCGGCGAGCACGCGCAACTGGTTCCCGAGCTGGAGCGGATGGCGGCTGACCACCCGCTCGACGAGGGGCTGCACGCGCAGCTCATGCTGGCGCTGTACCGCAGCGGACGTCAGGCCGAAGCGCTCGCGACGTATCACCGGCTGCGGATGACCCTTGCTGAGCAGCTGGGCATAGACCCGGGCCAGGCGCTGCGGGATCTGGAAACGGCCATCCTGCGACAGGACGCGTCACTCTTGCCGGACACGCCGCCGGGCTCGGTCACGCTGGCACCGGCCGCCGCTTCGCCGCCGGCCGTCTCGCCGTCGTCGGCGACCGCTCCAGTGCAGCTGCCGCCGGCTGCCTCGCCGCCGGTGCCCGTCCCGGCGCAGTTGCCGCCCGCCACCGCCGGTTTCGCCGGCCGCGATCATGCCGCTGCGGCAGGGGGCCACCTGCGACAATATCGCCGACTACGAGCAGGCGCTGGCCTGGTTCACCGCTGAGAGCCCGGTCATCCTGGCCACGGTGACCCAAGCCCCCCACGGTTTCGGCGCCCATACCTGGCAGCTCGCCTCGGCCCTGACCTGCTACCTGCACCTGCGGGGGCACTGGCAGGATCGCGGGCTCGGGCTCGCCTGCGCGGGCCTCAAGCAGTTCGACGACGCGCGCACGCACTGCCTGCGCGCCCTGGACCTGTTCCAGGAGGCCGGTCACCACACCGGCCAGGCCCAAGTCCATCTGAACCTGGCCTGGCTGGCCGGAGTGCAAGGCCGGAACGACGAAGGGCTCCATCACTCCTGCCAGAGCCTGAGGCACTACCAGGCCGCGGGCCGGCGTGCCGGGCAGGCCAAGGCCCTCAACAACATCGGCTGGCACACGGCCCAGCAGCAGGACTATAAGCAGGCCCTGGCCAGTTGCCGGCAGGCGCTCGCCATCGTCCGCGAGCTCGACGACCGCAACAGCCAGGCGCACATCTGCGACAGCCTCGGCTACATCTACTATCACCTTGGCCGTCACGAGAAGGCCATTGAGTCTTACCAGCACGCGCTGGCGCTGTTCCGCGCCACCGGCGACTCATACGGCGAGGCCACCTGCCTCAGTGGCCTTGGTGACATCCACGACGCCGTCGGAGAAGGCCGCGGTGCCCGGGGAGCGTGGATGCAGGCGCTGGCCATCCTCGACCGGCTCGGTCACCAGGACGCCGACCAGGTCCGGGCGAAACTCCGGCTGCGCGTGGCCTGAACGGCGGGCCGGCCGGACCTCCGGGGCCAGCAGGACCACCAGCGCGCTTACCGCGAGGATGGCCGCGGAGACGGTCAGGGCGGCGGTCAGACCGGTGGTGAACTGGCCAGCGTTGCCCAGTCCGCCAGAGGCGGAGAACACCGAGCCGAGCACGGCGACACCCAGCACGGTGCCGAGCTGACGTAGCGCGTTCGAGGTGCCGGAAGCGATGCCCTCGAGCTGCTCGGGAGCGTACCTGAGGGTGAGCCGGTCCAGGCGGCCGGCCCCGGAACGGCTCTGCCGCGCCAGCAGCAGCAGCGGCAGCACGGCAATGCCGATCGGGACGTTGATCCAGAAGATCCAGTGCCAGGACGCGACGTCGGTGACCGCGCCGCCGATGACCGGCCCCAGCGCCGCGCCGAGACCTGCCGTCGCGCCCCAGATGCCCAGCGCCATGCCGCGGCGCTGCGGCGGGGTGACACTGGCGATGAGCGTGACGGTCAGCGGCGTCACGATCGCCGCGCCGACGCCCTGGACGGAGCGCGCGACGATCAACGCGCCGATGCCCGGCGCCAGCGCGGAGGCCGCGCTGGCGCCGGTGAACACCGTGATACCGATGGCCATCAGGCGGCGGCGGCCGAACCGGTCACCCAGCGCCGCGCCGGTCAGCAGCAGTACGGCGAAGGTCAGCGTGTAGGCGTTGACCGTCCACTCCAGCCCCTCCAGGCCGGTATGCAGGGCCTCGCGGATCACCGGCAGCGCGTTCGTCACGATGAGGTTGTCCATCGAGATCATGAACACCGCGATGCAGCAGGCCAGGTGCGTCCAGACCGGCTTTCTCATCCCGCGTTCCTCCGTTCAGGGCACGCTGATCGTGAGTGGCGCGGTGGTGCCGATGGGATCGCCGCTCCGCGTCATCGCGATGGCCGTGGCCGCGAACTCGCCGGCCCTGGTCCAGGACGCGGTGGTCAAGGTCAGGACCGAACGCCCGCCGATCGTGGTCGCGGGCGGCGAGAACGATGCCGTGACGCCACCCGGCAGGCCGCTGACGCTCAGCGCCACCGGAGTGCCGGCCAGACCGGCCGTGGTCTGGAACGAGACGGCGATCCTGGTCCGGTGACCTGCCCGGACCGTGACTGAAGACGCGCTGAGCTGCATCGTGTAATTGCTGTCCGTCGCTTTCAGCAGCGTCCCGGGTTGAATGCGAGACATGCACTCGACCGTAAAAGAAGGCGCTGAAACGACGCTGATGTGGCGTTGAAGCGCGGAATCACGCCATCGTCAGCGAGGTTCCCCCTGTCATGAATGTGGAGATCTGGTCTGACGTCGTGTGCCCGTGGTGTTACCTCGGCAAGCGCCGGTTCGAACGCGCGGTTGCCGCCTTCGGCCATCCCGGCGAGGTCACGGTTACCTACCGGTCCTTCGAGCTGGACCCGGACGCGCCCGCGCAGCGCACCGGGATCCATGCCGAGCATCTGGCCCGCAAGTACGGCATGACGATCGCCCAGGCCGACCAGGCCAACCAGCAGATGACCGAGCGCGCGGCCGCTGACGGCCTGGAGTTCCGGTTCGATATCATCCGCGGCGGCAACACCTTCGACGCGCACCGGCTGCTCCACCTGGCCAGGGATCACGGGCTACAGCCGGAAATGAAGGAGCGCCTGATGCGGGCCACCTTCACCGAAGGCCTGCCGATCGCCGACCAGCCCACCCTCGCGCGCCTGGCTGCCGAGGCCGGCCTGCCTGCCGTGCGGGTACAGGCCGTCCTCGACGGGGACGGCTACGCCGACGCGGTGCGAGCCGACGAGCAGCAGGCCGCGCGCTACGGCATCACCGGCGTGCCGTTCTTCGTCGCCGACGGCAAGTACGCGGTGAGCGGCGCGCAGCCGCCCGAGGTGCTCCTGGAGCTGCTGCGGCGCGCGTACGACGATGCCAGCCAGCTCACGCCGGTCGCCGTCACGACCGACAGCGGCTCCGACGCGAGCTGCGACGGCGATTCCTGTGCCCGCTGACTAAGGCGATTTGCCCGCGGACATACATACTCGGCCGATTTCGGGTACGGCAGCAAATACGGCGCCAGGACCCGACCCGGAGATGACACGTGAAACCCTTCGTGATCAATACGCACGGCCGGCTGGTATTCCCGGCCAACTTTCTCGGCGAGCTGGATTTCTCGGTCCTGGAGTCCCTCGACCAGTTCACCGCGGTGATCGGGCGGGACTTTGAGGCCAAGGCGCCGACCGGGACCGACATCCTGGCCCGGGTCGAGGCCGGCAGCTATCCGGGACGCTTCGAGCTGCTGCGGGACCTGGGGCAGAACCTGTTCTGGGTCAACCGGTACGCGATCACTATGTTCGACAAACGGCCGACCCGGTGGCGTGACCTGCCCAAGGGTCGCGACGACGTCTTCTTGCCGGTGCTGACTCCCTGGGAGGACAGCGAGCGCAAGGTGGCCGCGGTCGAACGCGCCTTCCGCGAGCTGCCCGCGACCTGGGACGCTGGCACCGAGGACCGGGTGTTCGACCTGCTGTTCGGCGTGTTCAGTACCAAGCTCCACCACGCCACCGAACTGCCCGCGATCAAGCCGACCGTGGCCGAGTTCCTCAGCCAGCCCGGGGCGCTGACGTTCGTGATGCCCGATCACGACCCGGACTACCCGATATTCACCTTCGAGCAGATCCTCGACGCCCACGAGGACGTGCCGGAACTCGAGGCGCTGATGCGCTGGGCGATGGTGCTGCACAACCAGTACCCGTGGGACCGGGCCCGCACCGAGCTGCGCGGGCCCGGCGAGATCGGCGACGACGACTTCGTGGTCGCGCTGCACCCGCGCCACCGCGACGTGCTGGCCTTCATCGAGCGGGTCAAGCGTTCGGCGGGCGGGCGCACGTCTGCCTCGCCGGCCAGCCAGGGCGGCCCGGCCGAAGTCGTCGGGTCCGTGGCCCCGGCGACGCCCTATCCTCCGGTCCGGGTCCGGGAGGCGTTCCGGATCCAGCCGAAGCTCGAGGCCCTGGCCATCGTGCGCGGCGAGCACGTATGCAGCAACGACGACGTGATCAGGAACTCCAGCTTCTCGTGGTCGCCGATGAGCGCCGCGGAGATCACCGCGAAGACCGGGATCGAACAGCGCCGCTACACCAGCCGGGAGCCCGAGCAGCTGGCCCTGCCCGCGGCCCGGGCGGCGCTGGCCAAGTCCGGCCGCGCCCCGGAGGAAATCGGCGCCGTGCTGGTCAGCACCTGCACCAGCAACCGGCTGATCCCGTCCATCGCGTGCTGGCTGTCCGGCGAGCTCGGGCTGCTGCAGACCCACGCCTCGGCCGACCTGGTCGCGGCGTGCGCGGGGCTGCCCTACGGGATGGCCGAGGCCATCCGGCAGCTCCAGGAGGTCGGCCGGCCGGTGCTGCTGATCTGCGTGGAGAAGTTCTCCGACAAGATCGGTGGCGTCCGCACCTCCCGGATGATCTTCGGTGACGGGGCGGCGGCCATGGTCATCGGCCCGGCCCCGGCCGGCGACCCGGGCGACGTGGCGGTGGTGCAGACCTATGCCAGCGGGCCGCGCACCGAGGTCAACTCGATCATCTGGCCGAACGGGGAATTCGACAACGACATCACCGTCTACGGCCCCGAGGTCAAGTCGCTGGTGCAACGCTATCTGGGCCAGATGCTCGACGAGCTCGGTCAGCTTCCCGATCCCGACGATCCCGGACGCACGCTGCTGGCGAGTATCGAGCTGATCGTGCCGCACCAGGCCAACAAGACGATGATCCTCAACCTGGCCGGGAAGTCCGGACTGTCCGCCGACCAGCTGTACTTTAACGTGGACCGGATGGGAAACGTCTCGGCGGCGAGCATCCCGATCGCGCTGTTCGACGCGGTGCGCGACGGCGCGATCACCACCCGGACCCGGGTCTTCACACCCGGCTTCGGGGCCGGTGCGGTGGGCGGCTACGCCGTGCTGGAGTTCGACCCGGCCATCGTGGCCGACGAGGTGGTGCTGGACGTCGTCGGCCAGGCGGGCACGCGGCCGCCGGTGGCCGGCGGGACCAGCGACGACATGCGCGCGGCGTTCGGTGGGTGAGGCGATGAGCACCAGCAGCCAGGGCGCGTTCAGCCGGGTCGCGGTGGTCAACCGGGGCGAGCCGGCCGTGCGGTTGATCAACGCCGTCCGGGAGTGGAACGCCGAGGGGCGGCCGCCGCTGCGGGTCATCGCCGTTTACACCGCCGCCGACCGGCGCGCGATGTTCGTTCGTGAGGCGGACGAGGCGGTGCTGATCGGCCCGGCCGATCCCGGCGAGGCGTTTGCCGCGAGCCCGTACCTGGACTACGCCGAGCTGGAACGCGCCCTGCGGGCGTGCCGCGCCGACGCGGTGTGGCCGGGCTGGGGGTTCGTCTCGGAGAAGGCCGAGTTCGCCGAGTTGTGCGAGCGGCTGGGGATCGTGTTCATCGGCCCGCCATCCGACGTCATGCGCAGGCTCGGCGACAAGATCGAGTCCAAGCGGCTGGCCGAGGAGGTGGGTGTGCCGCTCGCGGCGTGGAGCGGCGGCCCGGTCGCCGGCCTGAAGGAAGCACACTCCGCGGCCTCCTCGATCGGCTATCCGCTGATGGTCAAGGCCACCGCCGGCGGCGGCGGCCGCGGTATCCGGCTGGTCCGCTCGGCCGAGCACCTTGACGAGGCGTTCGAACGGGCCAGTTCGGAGGCGTCCAAGACGGCCGGCGACGCGACGGTGTTCCTGGAGCGGGCCATCCGCGGCGGCCACCACATCGAGGTGCAGGTCGTCGCCGACGCCAAGGGCGCGGTGTGGACGCTGGGTGTGCGCGACTGCAGCGTGCAGCGGCGCAACCAGAAGGTGATCGAGGAGTCCGCCTCAACGGTGCTGGACGCCGAGCAGGAGAAGGTGGTCCGCGCCCACGCCGCCGAGCTGATCCGGGCCGCCGGGTACGTCAACGCCGCCACCGTGGAGTTCCTCTACGAGCCACGCGAACGACTGCTGTCGTTCCTCGAGGTCAACACCCGGCTGCAGGTCGAGCACCCGGTGACCGAGGCGACCACCGGCCTGGACATCGTCAAGCTGCAGCTGCACATCGCGGCCGGCGGCGCGCTGGCCGACGTCGGGGCCCAATTCGATATGGTCATGGGGCTCGATAAGGTCACGGGCGAGCCGCCGGTGCACGGGCACGCCATCGAGGCCCGGCTGACCGCCGAGGACCCCGAGCGTGACTTCGCGCCCGCGCCGGGGCTGATCGAGCACCTGGCGCTGCCCGCGGGCCCCGGCATCAGGGTCGACACCGGAGTCTCGGCGGGCGACGTCATCCCGCCGCAGTTCGACTCGATGATCGCCAAGGTGATCGCCTGGGGCCGGGACCGTGCCGAGGCGCGCGCCCGGCTGTCCCGCGCGGTCCGGCAGACCGCCGCGGTGATCAAGGGCGGGACCACCAACAAGGGTTTCCTGCTCGACCTGCTGGACCGGCCGGAGTTCGTCCGCGGCGAGGTCGATACGACCTGGCTGGACACGATGATGGCCGATGGCTACGCCCCGCCGCGGCGGGTCGACGTCGCGCTGCTGGCCACCGCGTTCGAGGCCTACGAGGCGCACGCCCGGCGGCAGCAGGACCGGCTGTTCGCCTCCGCCGAGCGCGGGCGCCCGGAGGTCGGGCACGAGACGTGGCACCAGGCCGACGTCCGGATCGGCGCCGAGGCTTACAAGCTCCGGGTGTCGCGGCCCCGGCCCTCCCGGTACCGGATCGAGCTGGCCGGGAATGAACAGGCCGGACATGAACACCGCGCCGTGGAGGCCGACGTCGAACGGACGGGGCGGTTCGAGCTCACCATCGGCGTGGGCGACCAGCACTTCGACGTGCTCTCGGTCGCACAAGGCCCGGACTACCTGGTCGAGGTGGACGGGGCGGTGCACCGGATCTCGGGCGGCGAGGCCGGGCTGGTCCGCGCCCCGGCCCCGGCCATGGTGGTGGCCATCACGGTCGGCGTCGGCGACGAGGTCGGGGAGGGCGACGTCGTGGCCATCGTGGAGAGCATGAAGCTGGAGACCGCGCTGCGCAGCCCGGCGGCGGGCCGGGTCGCCGAGGTGCTCGCCGACGTCAACACGCAGGTCGAGGCGGGCACCAAACTGGTCAGGATCGAGCAGGATCCGGCGCTGCAGGCCAGCGCCGGAAATAGACAGGACCGCGAGTCCGAGGCCCGGGTCGACCTGAGCGCGCTGGGCGGCGCGGACGAGGAGGAGCGCGACCCGGCGGCAGCTGCCGCCGACGCGCTGGCGGCCCTGCGCTCCATGGTGCTCGGCTACGACATCGACGGGGACGAGGCCATGCGGCAGCTGGCCCGGCTGGCCGCCGCGAAAGACGCCCTTCCGGCGGCGGACCCCCGGCTGCTGGCCAGGGAGACGCAGATCCTGCGGATCTTCGGCGACATCTCCGCGCTGTGGCGCAACCGCCGGGTACCCAGCGAGACCCAAGCCGACGACGAGGCCGCGGTGGACGTCGAGGCCGCCCACAACCAGCAGGAATATCTGCACGCTTACCTGCGGACCATGGACGCGGACCTGGAAGGCCTGCCCGAGTCGTTCCGCATCAAGCTGCGCCGGACCCTGGCCCACTACGGCGTCACCGACCTGGACCCCTCGCCCGAGCTCGGACCGGCGCTGTACCGGATCTTCCTGGCGCACCGCCGAGCGGCCGCGCACGTGCCGGTCGTGGCCGAACTGCTGCGCTCGCGGCTACGCGACCCACAGTCTCTCCCCGAGGATGCCCGCGACGACTACCGGCGGGTCGTCGACCAACTGATGTCGGCCACCCAGCTGCGGCACCCGGCCGTCGGCGACCTGGCCCGGCAGGTCCGGTACCGGTGCTTCGACGCGCCGCTGCTCGCCGCCGAGCGGGTCCAGGCCCAGCAGCGGGTCCGCGCGGAACTCGACCGGCTCTCAAGCGATCCCCAGGCCAGGGCGGCCCAGATCGACGCCATCGTGGCCGCGGGCGAGCCCATTCTCGGCGTGTTCACGCCGCAGCATCACCCGGTCATGCTCGAGGTGATGACCAGGCGGTACTACCGGATCAGGCCGCTGCGGAACGTGCGGATCACCGAGCGGAGCGGCCGCCCGCTGCTGACGGCCGAGTACCACCACGACGGCCGCGATTACCTGGTCATCGCGGCCGTCGCCGACAGCCAGGAGAACGCGGGCGCGACCGACCTGCCCGAGCTGATCAACGCGCTGCCGCCGGGCCCGACCGTGCTCCTCGATCTCTACGTCACCTCCCAGACGCCCGAGGAGGACGGCGACGGCAACCCCGACGCGCGGGCCGAGCGGATCCGCGGCAAGCTCGGCGCCATACCGCCCAGCGTGGACCGGGTCGCGGTCGCGGTGCGCCGCGCCGACGGCTCCGAGCGGGACGACCCGGCCTGGTATACCTTCCGCGCCCGTCCGGACGGGGTGGCGGAGGAGGACCGGACCCAGCGCGGGCTGCATCCGATGGTGGCCGAACGGCTGGGCCTGTGGCGGTTCTCCCGGTTCGAGCTGACCCGGCTGCCCTCCGCGCCCGACGTGCACCTGTTCCGCATCCGCGGTCGCGAGGTACCAGACGATCAGCGGCTCATGGTCCTGGCCGACGTCCGCGAGCTGACCATCTTGCGTGACGAGGACGGGCGGGTCCGCGGCTTGCCGCAGCTCGAGCGCACCCTGGACGACTGCCTGGACAGCCTGCGCGCGGCCCGTTCGGCCGACCGGGAGCTGGCCCGGGTGGACTGGAACCGGGTCAAGCTCTACGTCTGGCCGGTGGTGGACACCGCGATCGGTGAGCTCGACCAGGTGATCAGGTCACTCGTGCCGCGCACCGATGGCCTCGGCCTGGAGCAGGTGATGGTGCAGTTCAAGATGGCGGCCCCGGACGGCGGGGTCCGCGAGCAGATGCTGCGGATGTCGCGGCCGCCGGGCGCCGGCCTGACGCTGCGGGTCACAGACCTGCCGCCGGAGCCGCTGCGCGAACTCGACGCCTACACGCAGAAGGTGATCCGGGCCCGTCGCCGCGGCACCGTCTACCCGTACGAGCTCATTCCGCTGATCACCCGGTCGCCGGACCGTGGCGGTGCCTCCGGCACCTTCACCGAGTACGACCTCGACGAATCAGGCGCCCCGGTACGTGTGGACCGGGAGCCCGGGCTGAACACCGCGAACCTGGTGCTGGGCGTGGTCAGCACGCCGACCGCGCGCTACCCCGAGGGGATGCGCCGGGTCGTGCTGATGGGCGACCCGACGCACGCGCTAGGCGCGCTGGCCGAACCCGAGTGCCGCCGGGTGCTCGCCGCGCTGGACCTGGCCCGGCGGCTGCACGCCCCGGTGGAGTGGTTCGCCATCTCGGCCGGAGCGAATATCTCCATGGAGTCCGGCACCGAGGTGATGGACTGGATCTCCCGGGCGCTGCGCGGGATCGTCGAATACACCCAGGACGGCGGCGAGATCAACGTCGTGGTCACCGGCATCAACGTCGGCGCTCAGCCGTACTGGAACGCCGAGGCCACGATGCTGACGCACACCAAGGGCATACTGATCATGACCCCGTACTCCGCCATGGTCTTGACCGGCAAGCAGTCGCTGGACTATTCCGGCGGGGTCTCGGCCGAGGACAACTTCGGCATCGGCGGTTATGACCGTGTCATGGGGCCCAACGGCGAGGCCCAGTACTGGGCGGCGGACCTGTCCGCGGCGATGGATGTCCTGCTCGCGCACTATGAGCACACCTACCTGGCCCCTGGTGAACGCTTCCCCCGGCCGGCGCCGACCGCCGACCCCGCCGACCGGGACATCTCCGCCTCACCGCACTCCGGGGCGGGCACCGAGTTCGGCGCGCTGGGGGAGATCTTCGGCGCCGCGACCAATCCGGAGCGCAAGAAGCCCTTCGACATCCGCTCGCTGCTGCGCGGCGTCGCCGACGCCGACCACCAGACGCTGGAGCGCTGGGCCGACATGGCCGACGCGGAGTCGGCCGTGGTGCTCGACGCGCACCTGGGCGGGCAGCCGGTCGCGATGATCGGCTTCGAGTCCCGGCCGCTGCCCCGGCACGGGCTGTCTGCGGTGGACGGCCCGTCGCAGTGGACGGCCGGCACGCTGTTCCCCCTGTCGTCGAAGAAGACGGCGCGGGCGATCAACGCGGCCAGCGGGAACCGCCCGCTGGTCATCCTGGCCAACCTGTCCGGATTCGACGGCTCACCCGAGTCGCTGCGCCGGCTTCAGCTGGAGTACGGCGCGGAGATCGGCCGCGCGATCGTCAACTTCGACGGCCCGATCGTGTTCTGCGTGGTCTCGCGGTATCACGGCGGGGCCTTCGTGGTGTTCTCCGGGGCGCTCAACGACACCATGGAGGTCGCCGCCGTGGCGGGCTCCTACGCCTCGGTGATCGGCGGAGCGCCCGCCGCCGCGGTCGTGTTCGCCGCGGAGGTCGGCAAGCGTACTTCGGCCGATCCCCGGGTGGCCGGCCTGCAGGCCAGGATCGCGGAAGCCACCTCCGGCGGGAACGAGGACGAGGCGTCCCGGCTGCGCGCCGAGCTGGCTTCGGCCCGGCCCGCGGTGCACGCGGAAAAGCTCGGCCAGGTCGCCGACGAGTTCGACGGAGTGCACAGCATCGAGCGGGCCCACCAGGTGGGTTCGGTCCAGGCCATCGTGCCTCCGGCCCGGCTGCGGCCTTACCTGATCGACGCGGTCCGGCGGGGGATGCGACAAGCGCTGTCAGTCAGCGATTCTCAGGGCCCCGAGACGCAGGAGCTGCCGGGCGACCGTTAGCGAGCGGGAGTGCGCGCCGGGGAGGAACGCGCCGGCCGGGAACGGGACCGTGGTGCTCGCCAAGCGCAACGCGGCGGCGGCGGTGTCCGGCATGCTGACCGTGTTACCGAGGATCTTCACCTTGGCCATGCCGTCAGCTCCCTCATGGAACGTCGCGGCGCCGCCGGCGGCCAGCAGCTTCGTGTCGGCGTCAATGCTGTCTGCCGCCGCCAGTTCCTGGAACAGCGTGTCCTGTTGCACGCCGCGGAACGAGCGCCCCTCCTGCCGGGCGCGCTCGAGCTCCGCGGCGGCGTCGACCGCGCGGAGCCTCCCGATCAGGTCCCAGCTTGATTTGATGCGCCAAGTTGGTAATCTTCATTCTCGCCGTCAAGATCACTTTGAGTCTCGGCCACGGCCGAGTTCAGCCCGCTCAGAATGCTATTGAAGTTGGCTGGGATGCCGGCTGTTACGTCTAGGAATAGTGCAATTCCCGATCATTCTCCGTGAAAGAAAATCTAGGAATGTCCTAATATTCTCCGGCCCTTATCGACAAAGCAGATCCAGTTTGCTACATGTTTTTTTCTGGATTATCTCGCGTGACCGTTCGCGGCTATTCTGGCGGAAACTCTGACGGATTCAGAGTGCATCAGCATCGCGGCAGCCGGAAGCTTGTCGGGGCGGGTAGGACACGGTGAGTCTGGAACGCCACAGGCCTGGCTTCTGGCAGATATCCCCCAAGGGGCGCGTATGCCTGAACCGAGCTGCCGGCGCGGGAGCCGGCGCGCGGGGCCCGGTTTACAGCCAGTCCTTGCGTTTGAAGATAATGTAGAGGACAACTGCGGCGATGACCATTATGGCGATCGAGGCGGCGAGGCCAGCCTGCCGGCTGAAGCCGGGATAAGGCACGTTCATCCCGTAGAAGCCGGTGATGAATGTCGGGACCGCGATGATCGCGGCCCAGCTCGTGACTTTCTTGGTGATGACGTTCAGCCGGTTGCCCTGGATGGTCAGGTTGGTCTCCAGAATGCTGTTCACCAGGTCTCGCAGGCTTTCAGTCCATTCGGAGGCGCGGAGCACGTGATCGTAGATGTCCTGGTAGTAGGGCATGAGCTCGTCCCCGACAACATGCAGGTCCCGCCGCATCAGGGCGTTCACCACCTCGCGCATGGGGATCACGATCCGGCGCAGCAGGACCAGGCTCTTGCGTAGTTCGAAGCTGCGCCGCTGGACCTGCATGTCCTGCGGAACTTCCGAGAACAGCTGGTCCTCCAGCAGCTCGACAGAGTCGTCCAGGCTCTGCACCGATTCGAAGTGGCCATCGACGACGTAGTCGAGCAGTCCGTACAGCAGGTAGCCCACGCCGAATCTGGTGAGATCGGGGTTCGCGTCCCAGCGTTCGACGACCGCGCCGATATCCAGGCCGTCATCCTTGCGAACGGTGATCAGCGCCCGCGCGGTGACGAAGGCGGCGAGCTCGCTGGTGGCCAGCTCTCCCGTGCCGGTGTTCAGCCGCGCTCCGTACACGTTCAGGAACAGATGGGTGCGGTAACGGTCAAGCTTCGGGCGCTGATGCTCCTGCTCGGCGTCCTCCACGGCCAGCGGGTGCAGCCCGAACTCCTCACTCAGCACAGCCAGGTCACGATGGTCAGGGTCACGCAGGTCCAGCCAGATGGTGACCGCCTCATCGGCGAGGTGGTCACTGATCTCGGCAACAGGGAAACCCTCAAGCTCAAGCCTGCCATCTCGGTAAAGGCGCGTGCGTGCCTGGCACCTGGTCGGGGTGACATCGCAAATAGTCGAGGCGGCCACCGTGTCAGGATCACCGCCGTGGAACGTCTGGGCCATCAGCGGCCGGGCGCCCAGCACGCCGCCGGACGCGCCGACTGGAACGGGCGGCCGCTCCGGATCTCGCCCGTTGCTCACGATCCGCGAGTCCCTCGCGGCGTCTGGGCTGTGCGCACGGCCGGACTGCGGTGAGCTCATGGGTTCTCCTCGATTCAGCGGCGGGTCGGCGGCAAACGGCACCCCCGTTAGAGTCTCATCTACCATCGCCGTGCGGCCCCACACGCGAGAGACAGGCCAGCTCCCTGGCCTGTCGCCACGGACTTTGGCTGCCCCGAGCCGGTCTGCGTCAACCCGGCCCAGGCCGAAGACGAGCCTGACAGAGCCCAGCAGGTTCCGTCAGTTGCTGGGGGCGAACACGTCGGGCCGTGCTGAGCCGTTAGCCCAGGGTGATGTCGAAGGTCTGCAGGCGGTCTGGGTCGGCGGTGATGTCGATGACGGTTATCGCGGTCCCGGTGAAGGTGAATTGGATGACCACCGAGAGCTGGCCAAGGGGGGCCATGACGAGGGCCGGGCTTCCGTCGACCAGGGCCAGGGCCGTGAAGCGGGCGCGGGGGACCGCGGCGATGGCGCTTCTAGCCACGGCCAGGGCGCCCTGCAGGGTGATGGGTTTGGCGGCGCCGGTGACCGCCGCGTCGGCGCGGAGTTCAACCTCGGGATCGAGCAGGGTCAGCAGCGCTTCGAAATCCCCGGTCCGCGTCGCGGCCAGGTACGCCTCGACTGCCTGACGCCTGCGGGCCGGATCCACGGCCTGCGCCCCCGTGCCCCGGACCTTGACGCGGGCCCGGCTGGCGAGCTGCCGCACCGCAGCGGGGGTGCGCTCCATCATGTGCGCGATGTCCCCGAAGGACACCTCGAACATGTCGTGCAGGACGAACGCGATCCGCTCCGCCGGGGTCAGCCGGTCGAGTACGACCAGCATCGCCAACCCGACCGAATCGGCCAACTCGGCCTCCTGCTGCGGGATCCGGTTCTCGTCAGCCGCACCAAGCCAGTCCGGGGTGAAGCTCTCCAGCGACTCCTCGCGCCGGGCCCGCCGCGCCCGCAGCAGGTTGAGACAGACGCGACTGACCACGGTCGTCAGCCAGGCCGCCAGGTTCTCCACCCCCGGCAGGTCGGTCCGGTCAAACCGCAGCCAGGTCTCCTGGACAGCGTCGTCTGCCTCGGCGCCGGAGCCGAGCATTCGGTAGGCGACCGCCCGCAGCCGGGGCCGCTCCGCCTCGAACCTGTCGAGCCACGACGAATCTTGGGCCACCGTGTCACATTCCTGAGCCCGGCCGGGTCGTAGCCATGTTGCACCGCAAATCTACAAGAAGGAGATCACGAGATGTCCTCCACTATTTTGGTCACGGGCGGCACCGGGCTTGTCGGCTCGCAGGTGGTTCCGCTCCTCCGGCAGGCCGGGCACAGGATCCGGGTGCTGAGCCGGCACGACCGGGAGCCGGGCGACGGCGTGGAGTACGTGGCCGTCGACCTGATGACCAGGGGCGGGCTGGACGAGGCACTCGATGGGGTACGGATCGTGCTGCACCTCGCCGGAGGACCCAAGGGCGACGATGTCAGCACCCGGAACCTGGTCCAGGCCGCCCAGCGCGCAGGCAGCGTGGAACACCTGGTCCTAATCTCGGTCATCGGCGCAGACACCGTGCCGATCGGCTACTTCGCCCGCAAGGCGGAGGCGGAGCGGATCGTGGTCGCTTCCGGCATCCCGTACACGATTCTGCGCGCCGCACAGTTCCACGACCTGGCGCTAAAGACCGTGCGGGCCATGACGGCGACGCCGATCCTGCCGGCGCCCGGCGGGATCCGCTGGCAGCCGGTCGCCTCCCGTGAGGTGGCAGCCCGGCTGGCCGAGCTGACCCTGGGCAACGCTGCAGGCCGTGTCCCCGACCTGGCCGGACCACGCATCTACACCCTGGAGGAACTCCAGCGTAGCTACCTGGCCGCGGTCGGCAAGCACCGAGTGCGGTTGCCGATCCACGTCCCGGGCAAGGTTGGTAAGGCCTACCGGTCTGGGGCCAATCTCACCCTGGGCGCGCCCACCGGCAGCGACACCTGGGAGCACTTCCTGAGCGCGCAGGCCTGCGCGGATCCCCCCGGCGGGGGCAGCTGATGGCAGGCGGGCCTTGTGCGGGAGCTTACGATGGTGACTCCCAGACCCGAGCCGGCCGCAGGAGATGCGTGAGTGAGTGAACCAGTGGCTGCGGTCGCAGTGACGGGCGCGACCGGCCGGCTGGGAAGCCGGGTCGCGCAGCGCCTGGCCACGATGGGGGTCCGGCAGCGGCTGCTGGTCCGCGATCTGGCCCGTGCACCACGGCTGCCTGGCGCGGACCCCGTGCGTGCGTCGTACACAGAACCGGACGCGGTGCGCGAGGCACTGCGGGGAGTCCCGGTTGTCCTGATGGTGTCCGCCTCCGGGAGCCAGACCCGCGTCGCGCAGCACCGGACGTTCGCGGAGGCCGCCGCCGCTGCAGGTGTGCAGCAGCTGGTGTACGTCTCATTCTTCGGCGCTGCCCCGGATTGCACATTTACCCATGGCCGGGAGCATTGGGCGACTGAGCAGCATATCCGTTCTGCGGGCATGGGCTTCACGTTCGTGCGCGATAATTTCTACGCCGACCTTTTGCCTTCGTTCGCCGGAGAGGATGGCGTCATCCGCGGCCCGGCAGGCAGCGGGTGCGTATCGGCTGTCGCTGAGGACGACGTCGCCGATGCCGTGACGGCCATCCTGCTCGATCCGTCCGGCCATGCCGGCGCGACCTACTCGCTGACCGGGCCCGAAGCGCTCTCGCTCGACGCTGTCGCAGCAATACTGAGCCGTGAGCTGCACCGGCCCGTCCGCTACGTTGACGAATCGGTCGAACAGGCCTACGCCTCTCGCGCCGGCCTCGGGGCGCCGGAATGGCAACTTCAGGCGTGGGTGTCGACCTATACCGCGATAGCCAACGGGGAACTCTCAGCCGTGACAGACGACGTACCGCATCTGACCGGCCACCCAGCCACCACCCTCGCGGAACTGCTCCGCAGCGGCAGGTCCGCTTACTAAGCCCGGCAGCCCTGACGCCGAGACGCAGAAACGAGCCGGCCGCCACCATCCCGCACTGAACCTTGCCACCACAAACGACCAGAGCACCAGCGGCACCATTCCGCGTTCCGACCGCCGACGCGCTCAATTGCATGAATAGCGGTCGCCGCCCGGCTGCAAATCCGAGCCCGACCGAGATCGTGGACAGTAAAGGCTGTGATAGCGACGGTAAATGTCCGCGATTATGCATGACTCAGGACACCAGGTCCTGAATTGTTATGCAGCCCACGCCGGACGCGATTCCGCACTCTCATGTTTGATATGTAGGTGGCTTTTGACTGGCTGATCTCCACGAGATGGCCGTCTGGGTCTCGCAGGAAGCAGCGGATCTCAGCGCCCCAGTCATGCGGCGGGGTGAGGAAGGCGGCGCCTCTGGACCGCAGTGCCTCGTAGGCCGTCTGGCAGTCCGCCACGCGCAGCGTCATCGCGTGGCTGACCAGGTCGGCGTCGGCGGGCGGGGCGAAGACCACAGCGGGCTTGTCGGGGGTCGGGTCGCCGCCGCTGACCAGCAGCAGCCAGGTGCCTTCGAATCGCAGCACCACACTGGTTCCGCCGTACTCGCGGTACAGTTCGGCGCCCAGGACGTCGACCCAGAAATCCCGCGACCGCGCCGGGTCTGTGACGACCAGGATGTGCGTGACCGCTACGTCAGGCCCGAACGGGCCCGGCGGCTGCTGGTCCGTCATGGTCCTCCCGTTCGCGGCAGGATATCGCGATGTCGCCTGATCGTCACCGAGCCGCAGACGGCCAGTTTACCCAGGTGGGCCGCTTCGGCGGCATGACGGGAACCCGGACGGCGGCCGGAAACCGGGCCCAGGCGCTAAGGCACGTTGATGATCACCGATGAGTTCCTCCATGACCCCCCGGCTGCCCTTCCAGCGGCCGCCACCAGGAACTTCCTTCCTCCCGCGACCCACATACGGAACGCTCACGGCAGCATCGGCACGAAAACTGACATCTCCCAGTCCCGCTCCTACCGCGGATGACGCGCCCCTGGTCCGGCACCAGGTCCGGTTCACGGTGCGGTCAGCTCCGGGACCTGGCCGGTGACCGCGGAAAGTGTTCACCCGGAGAAGGCATGTTGGGGCATTGCCCTGTCCCGGAATGCTGGGACGATTGTCCTTGATGACCTTTCGGCAGCAGGAGGCATTGAAATGAATGGGACCGCATACCCCGTCAGCTTCTCGGTCGGCTATCCCGACCGGGAACTTGACCGTGTGACCAGCATTTTCCGCATCTTCACGGTCATCCCCATCGGGATTGTCCTGGGCGCAGTGGCCGGCGGAACCTGGGAATGGAGCTACAGCAACGGAGCCACGGGGGCAGCGGCCGGCGCGGGCGGCCTGCTGTTCTTCGGCCCGCTGCTCATGATCTTGTTCCGGCAGAAGTACCCGCGCTGGTGGTTCGACTGGAACCTCGAGCTGCAGCGATTCGCCAACCGGGTCCTGATCTACCTGGCCCTGATGGACGACAAGTATCCGTCCACCGACGACCAGCAATCGGTCCGGCTCGACTACGCCTATCCAGACGCTGCCCGCGATCTCAACCGGTGGCTGCCACTGGTCAAATGGCTGCTTGCCATCCCGCATTACATCGTGCTGTTCTTCCTGGATATCGCGGCGCTAGTGGCCGTGATCGTGGCGTGGTTCGCGATCTTGTTCACCGGCCGATACCCGCGCGGCCTGTTCGACTTCGTCGAAGGGGTGGCACGCTGGCACAACCGCGTCGTTGGTTATGCAGTGACCCTAGTCACCGACACTTATCCGCCATTCCGACTCGCGCCCTGAACCCCGGCATGCACTGCGTCGCAGATACGCGGGCCGACTCTTACGAGCGCTTCGGGAACGGTATCCACCGCTCGCTGCATCCACTGCGGGTTGGTGCGTGGAGCAAAGGCGTTAACCATCGTGCGCAGGTGCCGGGTTATCGTTCCTGTTCGGTGGGGCGGATCAGCATCTCGTTGACCGCGACATGCCGCGGCCGGGTGACGATGTAGGTGATCGCGTCAGCGATGTCGGAGGCGTCCATGGTCTGCCCGAACTGGCTCCGGATGGCCTGGAGTACTTCGGGCCGGTTGTGGCTGGCCAGCTCGGTGGCGGTCGCGCCCGGCTCGACCAGGGAGACGCGGACGTACCGCTTGGTCACTTCCTGGCGCAGGGACTCGCTGAACGCGCCGATACCGTGCTTGGTCAAGGAGTAGACGCCGTTGCCGGTGCGGGCGGCCCGGCCGGCGACCGAGCTGATGTTCACCATGTCGGCGACCTGGCGCGGCCCCTCGGCGGCGGCGCGCAGCAGATGCGGCAAGGCCGCGTGCGCGCAGTACAGCAGGCCGAGCACGTTCAGCTGCACCATCTGCTGCCACTCCGGTAGCGGCGCGCCGGACACCGGGCCGAGCAGCATCACCCCGGCGTTATTGATCAGCGTGTCCAGGCGGCCCAGTTCGGCGACCGTGCGCTCCACGGCGCCGACTGCCTGCTGCTCGTCGGTGATGTCGCATTCGAGCACCAACGCAGTGCCGCCCTGGTCCCTGATGCCGGCGGCGACCGTCTCCAGCCGGTCTGCCCGCCGGGCCGCCAGCGCTACGGCCGCACCCTGAGCGGAGAGCGAGGCCGCGGTGGCCGCGCCGATTCCGCTCGAGGCCCCGGTCACCAGGGCAACGGTGCCATCTAGTACCGGCTTCACCACGAACTCATCTCCTCTGCTCATCACGCCTCCGGCCTATCCAACACCCGCGGGTACCAACCTCATCCGCCGGCCTGCCCAGCCTGCCGGTCCAAGCTGTGAGAGACATCCGGCATTGCCGAATTGAGGACGGCGCCGGGCTGCTTCGGCCCGCCGCCCGGCTCAGAACGTTCCATGACCTCGTCGCTCTCATGTTTCGCTTCAGTTTCCCTGCAGATGCGATCCCCGCCCGGTGAACGTGGCGTTCTAACGGGAAGGGCCATCACAACGCCACGTTCACCGGTCCGGCTGCTACGCCGGCCGGACGCGATACGCCGGCCAGGCTGAAGTGAGTGGCGTGGCGCGGCGGCTCGCGGGCGGACAGCCCCACCTGGCCGCGGTCGCTGGCATCGTGCATCCCGAGGACCTGTGGCGCCTGTGCCGCCCAGCTCGCACCGCGCGACCGCGGCTGAAGAGCTGATCAGCCAGACGCCGGGACATGATGCGCGTTCCCGGCCGCCGACCCTAGCCGACGGCATAGCCCGGGGTGGGGTGGGGCCAGTCTCGGTGGGAGCCGGTATCAGCACGCTCCGACGCGCTGGTGTCAAGGGGTGGCCGCTACTGTCTGGAAAGTCGTTGACAGTAGCGGCTGCCCCTTGACTGCTAGGTGGGTTAGATAATCACGAAATCCCGGCCGCGGAGCAGGCGCTTGCACCCGCAATCGCGCAGATGGCCTTGGCCGTGTCGAAGCCGTCCTTGACTACTGTGGCCTCCATGTTGGCCTTGGTCACCCAAACCGGGGTGAGCAGGGACGCCGGCTCGGTAATGGTCGAGTCGGCCGGGTCGGTGGTCGTGCCGTTCTGCAGAGCCGCCGGCGGCTTCTGGCCGGACAGCAGGATCGTGGCCATGGCCACGGCATCCTGGGCCTCTTTGTAGATGGCCTTGTACACCGAGCCGCACTGGTAGCCCTCAAGGATCCAGGCCATGCCCTGCGCGGTGGCGTCTTGCCCGACGGTCGGCACCTTGTCAGGCTTGACCCCGGCGCCCCTGAGGTCAGTGATCACCGCGTTGGCGAGCCCGTCGTTGGCCTCGACAGTGGCGTTGATCTGCGGGTTGGCGGTATACGCCTGCTGGAAGATGGTGCCGCCCTTGGTGTTGTCCCACCCGGGGGCGAAGTTCTCGGCCACCAGCGAGTAGCCGAGGCTGTTGGTCGCGCCCGCGGCGACGGTCTTGGCCTCCTGACCCCAGATCACCTTGTTGTAACCCGAGGCGAAGGCGATGGAGTTGGCGTCGGTGTCCTCGCCGCCATTGAGGACGTAGACCTTAGGCTTGGAGATCCCCCAGGACTTGACGCACGCCTCGAAGCCCTGGCCGATCAGCTCACCCACGAGCTCGTTGTTGAAGCTGACGTAGTAGGTGCTCGAGCCCTGGAAGATGGCGCGGTCGTAGGCGATCAGGGTGACGCCCTTGGACTCGGCCAGCTTCGCGACCGCCACGCCAGTCGGATTGTCGATCTCGTCCACGACAAGGACCTTGGCGCCCAGGTTGATGTCGGCGGTGGCATCGCTCAGTTCGGTCGCGTCGCTTCCCTGCGCGTTGTCAATCCGGAACTCCGAACTGGTGTACCCGGCGTCGGTGAAGGCGGTCTTCAGGTACGGCGCGTCGAAGTCGACGTACCGCGTCGACGACGTGGTGTCAGGCATGATCACCCCCACCTGCAGGCTGCTGGCCCCCTTGGTCGCGGCCGCGGTCAGCGGCTTGAGCTGGGACATCGTCGACGCGATGTCAACGGTGAAGGAGCTGGTACCAAGCCCCGACGGAATCGTGTTCGAGCCGCTGCTCGCCGCGCTCGACGAGGACGACGACGAGGACGACGACGACGAGGAGGACGAAGACGACGACGACGACGAGGACGTTGCGGACGACGAGCAGCCCGCGGCCACTACGGCAATGCCCGTGGCCAGCGCCACCCAGCCCAGCCGGGGGAGGGGCCTGAATGTGCCGTGGCCTTCTGAACGGGAGGGCCACTCTCCTGGTCTTCTGTTACCCAGGCGTCTGTATCGCTGTATTGCCATAGCTACACCACCTTCGGGGGTAGGGCGGTTGGTTAGGTAGAAACCGGATACTCGGGTAGGGCGGTTACTGGGGTAGGGCGGCCCTGTGTACGGCGGTCACCTATGTAAAGGGGGAGCGGGAAGTTCGCCGCGTCTGCGAGCACGGCCGCCGCGGCACCGGTCACCACCGCCTGCTCGCCCAGTTCCCCGGCGATCACCGGGGGTATTGCCTCGCCGGCGTGGATGGCCCGGCGGGCCATGGACTTGCAAAGCGGGTCGATCAGGATCTGGCCGGCCGGAGCGAGGGTGCCGCCGATCACGATCAGTTCCGGGTCCAGCAGGTTGTACATGTTCGCCGTGGCGACGCCGATATGCCGGCCGGCGTCGGCCAGCACCCGCCGGCATCCCGCGTCCCCGCCGTGCGCCAGTGCAATCACGTCGGCGATCGTCAGGTCGGTACCGTGGCTCTGCTTGAGGTTACGGATGATCGCATCGGGATTTGCCAGCGTGTTGAGGCAGCCACGGCCGCCGCACTCGCAGACCAGGCCGTTCTCGTCGATCGTGGTATGGCCGATCTCGCCGGCCGTCCCGTTGGCGCCGGCGTACAGCTCGCCGTTGACGATGAAGCCGACGCCGATACCTGTCGCGCTGTACACGTACGCGAGATCCCGGCATCCCTTGGCCGCGCCCCACGTCACCTCGGCGAGCGCGGCGAGGTTAGCGTCATTGTCGACCAGGACCGGCAGGCGCAGCACATCGCGGGCCATTTCCCTGCAGTTCACGCCCACGAAGGGCTTGAGCGTGCACGCGCGGCCGGTCAGGCCGGTCCGCCGCTGGATCGGCCCGGGCAAGGCGATGCCGACCCCGAGGACCTGGTCCCGCCGGAATCCGGTCCGCGCGAGCGCCTCGTCGATCTGAGCGCTGGCCCTGATCAGCGTCGTCACCGGATCGGCACGTTCGTCGGTCGGCGTGCTCGTGTGCAGCAGCGGTTCCTGCGCCAGATCGCACACCACGACGCGGATGGTCCAATTGGCGATCTCGACGCCGACCGTCACGCCGAGACTGCCGCGCAGGCCGACCAGAATCGGCGGGCGGCCGATGCCGGAGGCTTGGTCCGGCCCGATCTCGATCACCATCCCGGCCTCGGCCAGTTCCTCGATCACGCTCTGAACTGTCGACCGGGCCAGGCCGACGTCGGCCAGCGCGGCACGGGTCATCGCTCCCTGTCGACGAAGAGCGGCGATCACGCGCTCACGGTTCGCACGCCGCTGCGTGTATCCAGAGACGCCTGATGACATCTACTGCATCCGCTTGTGCCGGGCCAGCATGCCGAAAAGTATCGCCATTAAGGCATGGTTCAGTCAATAGGACGACACATTCACGGCTATTTATGATTTATTTATGTATGTTTTAGTCATAAGTATGACGACGTTTCCACGGAAGCGCCTTGTGCAAAATTTCACAAGCCATCTCCGCGGAAACGCGCGGAAACGCCTGCCGCCAACCGGCAGCGCTGGACCGTCCTCCTCCGCATGATGGAGCGGCCGCTGATCTTGCCGCTGCGGAGACGGTCAGGGTACGAGGACGATCTTGCCGGTGTTCTGGTGTTGCAGGATGCGCTGGTGGGCTGCTGCTGCTTCGGCGAAGGAGTAGGTCCTGTCGATGAGCGGCTTGACCTTCCCCTGGTCCCAGAGCAGCAGAACAGCCTGGAGTTCTTCCCGCAGGATTGCGATCTGCCCCCACAGGTGGCCGATGTTGACGCCGCTGACGGTTAGGTTGCGGTTCATCAAGCTGAGCGGTGTCAGCAGCGGTATGCCCGCTACCTGGGAGACCAGGCGAGCCGGGCGGCGCCGCTGCCCGCTGGCCAGGTTGGCGAACCCGTAGGCCACCAGCCGGCCGCACGGGCGAAGCAGCTTCAGACCTTTCCGCCAGTCGTGGCCGCCAAGCGGGTCTAGTACGATGTCCACGCCCTGGCCAGCGGTCAGCCGGCGGACCTCGGCGGCATAGTCGGTGGCGTGGTAGTCGATGGGATGCGCGCAGCCTTCGGCCTTGAGCACGTCGTGCTTGGCCGCCGAAGCCGTGCCGAAAACTTCCAGATCATCGACGGTGCGGCAGAGTTGCAGCACCGCCGTCCCGACTCCGCCGGCCGCCATATGCACCAGCACCCGCTCGCCGGGCCGCACGCACGCAACGCGGAACAGCATGTGGTAGGCGGTCAGGTAGTTGACCGGCATCGCGGCGGCTTCCTCGAAGCTCATCGCATCGGGCATGACCAGCACCTGCTCGGCGGGCACGCAGACCACATCCGCGTGTCCGCCGAAATGCGTCAAGGCCAGCACCCGCTGGCCTGCCACGTACCCGTGGGTACCGTCGCCGAGCGCGTCGATCACCCCGGCTACCTCATAGCCGACAACACATGGCGGCTTGGGGGCATCGGGATACAGCCCCTGGGCGGCCATCACCTCCGCGAAGTTGAGGCCGGACGCGCGGACCCGGATGCGGACCTGGCCCGGTCCGGGCTCCGGATCGGCTGTCTCCCGCACCTGCAGGGCCCCGGGTCCGCCGGCTCTTGTGATCCAGACCGCTCGCATCGTCACGCCCTTCCCGTCGTAGCTAGCTCTGACTCGGTCCTTGCGGCGGTCGCTGGCCAGGGCACGCCGTTCCGAGGCCGACGTACACCTGCTGCTGCCTGTTGCCTGCTCGGACGATGATCGGCACGCAGGCCGGGTGGTCGATCCAGTATCCGCCCACGTAGGCCAGCCATCCGCCGCGACCTAGGCTGGCGCAGTTGCGGACGATGACCCGGTTGCTGGGCGTGTTCCACCCGATGCTGAGCCGGCTGGTGAAGGGGGCGGGGACCATGAGCTCGAACGTGGTGCCCGGCCTGATGAGCAGGCCGGTCTTCGCGAATAGCCGCCGCGGTCCGTTGGTCAAGGAGGTCTGCAGCGCTGGATATCCGGGACTGGTCGGCAGGGCGACGACGCCAAGCACGACGCGTAGCGGCGCGACCTGGGCGTCGCTGACAGCGCTCCCGGTGCTGCACAGCAGCACAGATTCGCCAGCCGGCGTCGGCGACGACGGTGACTGGCCGGCTGGCCGGGCCGGGGTATGACCAGGCGTCGTCGCCGGGCCGGTCTTCCCGGTGCTGGACCCGGCGGTGCCGCTCGTGCACGCCGCCAGCAGCATCGCGACCACCGCCGCGGTCACCAGGGCCCGGCCTTGCCGCGTCGGGCACATAACACCAGTCTGCCACCGGCCGCCCAGGCTCGACCCGCTCGCCCGCACCCTGACCCTGGCCCTGGCCCATGCAACTGAACAGGTAACCATCGAACTCCGCCTGCCGTGACCGCGAGAAAGGCATCCGCACGCGTCCTGACCATGGTCAGCTTCGTCACGCCGCGGCCGCTGGCGTCATGCAGTTGATTTCCGGTGCCTAATCCGCCTATTGCACTGCCCGGGACTGCGCCACGGCCATTACCGGATAATCCGCTCGCCGCTACGACGGTGGGTTCAATGGAATTGCCAACTGCGCTTACTGCAACCGTCTCGACACGGTCAGCAGTCAAACACCGACCAGCAGATGTCGTTCCGCAACCGCTGGTCGTCAAGTACGAGTTCGCGAATCGCCTCCGGGAGCTGGTCACGCTGCCACTGGCACTCCCGTCGCCCTGCGGCCTCGCCCTCGCCTTCGCCCTCGCCTTCGCCCTCCGGCGCTGCAGCACGTACGGCCTTGATCGCATAGGCGGCCGCACCGAGCTCGTGCGCGGCGACGTGCGCGACGGCCCCGGCCTGGCCGGCCGCGTACGCGGCGTGCCGTGGTGCCCCACGCAGGTCTCTGGCCGCGCCCATTGCATGGCCGCCCGCCGCCCGAGCCTGAGTCATTGTGACCTCGCCACGCACCCAGGCGCGGGCCTGCTCGATCGCCTGACGCGGCCGTAGGTCCTCGGGCTGAGCCGACTCGAACAGGTCAAGGACGTGCTCCGCGCACGATGCCGCCCACAGAGCGAGGAGATGGTGATCCGGATCAGTGAGGGTCCCGCCGCGGCGGATCGTCACGAAGCGAGGGTCCCGGACCTTCGGGAGGATCATGGTCGGCCCTCCTTTGTCTGCATAACCGTCGCCGCGATTGACCTCTATTGTCCCAGATGGACCATCTAGCTGCCCTGACAATCAAAGATCATTTATTCCGAACGGACGTGGTACCCGCCTCCTGGACACCAGGTGAGCCTCACCGTCCATCGCGGCCCGACCTGCCCAAATCGGGACTTTAGTCACAATCAAGCTACGAGACCGGCTGTGGTCTGGATTTCGGTGCCGGGAGCGCACATTGTCTCGTGTTAGGCAGGCAGAAAGGTCGGGCCGCCATTGGCTGCCCTGAGACCGTCTGAGTCCGTCACCAAAGGAATATGGCCATGATCAATGCACCACAACGCGTTGTCACACTGGCGGCGGCCGTACTGGCCGCGGCAGGGCTCGCCGCGTGCAGTTCGACGTCGACATCCTCGACGTCCACCAGCGCAGGCAAGCCCGTGTCCGGCGGGACGTTGCACATTGTCGCCGCCTCAGGCCCGGCCCACATCGACACCGTGCCCGCGTATTACACCGTGGACTACCAGATCGAGCACGCCACTACCAGGCAACTCCTGGCGTACCCGACCGACGTGTACGCGAGTACCTCGAGCCCGGGCTGGATCGCGGATTCCACGCCCGCCCCGGACGCCGCGACCGACGTGCCGACGGTAGCCAACGGCGGGATCACCAACGGCGGGAAGACCTACACGTTCCACATCAAGCCGGGCGTGGACTGGAACACCAGCCCGCCGCGCCAGGTCACGTCCCAGGACTTCCTCCGGGAGTTCAAGGCGTTCTTCAACCCGGTCAGCCCGGTCGGCAACCCGGTGTACTACACGAGCACGATCGCCGGGCTTGCCGCGTACGACAACGCGGAGACGGCGTACTTCGCGAGCAAGGCGCACGCGCCCACCGCGGCCAACATCACGAACTTCCAGAACACGCACACCATCTCCGGCATCGCGACGCCTGACCCGTCGACGATCCAGTTCACGCTGACCGCGCCCGCCAGCGACTTCCTGTACATGATGGCGATGCCGTTCACCTCGGCCCGGCCGGTGGAATACGACAACTACGTGCCGAACAGCCTGCAGCTGGACCAGCACACGATCGCCGACGGGCCGTACCAGATCAGCGGGTACACCCCGGGCAAGTCGCTGACGCTGGCCAGGAACCCGGCGTGGAAGCAGTCCACGGACGCGCTGCGGCACCAGTACGTGAACCAGGTCGTGGACACATTCGGGGTGAGCTCCGCCGAGACTCAGCTGTCCGACTTGCAGGCCGGCACAGAGGACTTGATTGATAGCAGCACCCCGGTCAACCCGGCGTCCATCCCGTCCCTGATCTCGGCGAACTCGCCCAACTTCCATATCTGGCAGTACTCGACCACCTTCCCGTACATCGTGTTTAACCTGCGCAGCCCGGACGCGGGCGGCGCCGCCGGGAAGCTGCTGGTGCGGCAGGCGGTCGAGTACGGCGTGGACAAGGCGGCCGCGGTGAAGGCCATCGGCGGCCCGGCCGTCGCCCAGATCCTCAACACGGTGATCCCGCAGGGCAACACCGGATACGTGAACTCCAACATGTACCCGGACAACAACGGGCAGGGCAACGTGGCCATGTGCAAGTCCGACCTGGCCAAGGCCGGCTACCCGAACGGCGTCACGCTGATCTACACCTATCCCAGCGACTCGTCCAACACCCGGATCTTCACCGCGATCCAGGCCTCGCTGGCGAACTGCGGCATCACGCTGACCCCGAAGCCGGAGCCGGGCTCGTCGTACTACACCGACTTGGGTAACTCACCGGAAAACAACAAGTCCGGCGCGTGGGACCTGGGCCAGCCCGGCTGGATCCCCGACTGGTTCGGCAACAACGGCCGCACTGTCGTCCAGGCCCTGTTCCAGGGGCCGAACTGCGTGATCAACACGGTCAACTACGGCTGCTACGACAACGCGAGCGTGAACTCGCTGATCACCCAGGCCGAGGGCGCGACGTCGCTGTCGGACGCCGGGAACTTCTGGCACCAGGCCGACATGCAGGTCATGTCGGATGCGGCCATCGTGCCCGTCATGAACCAGAACTTCCCGGCTTACTCCAGCTCACGGGTCAGGGGTATCGCCTCCAACGGCCAGACGTACCCGACGGCGATCTTCGAGCCGAACATCGGCGCTCCTGACATCACCGCTCTCTGGCTGGCCAACGGCTGACCGAGGCCGCCTTCGAAGGAAATAGCGCATGGCCCGGCCGCATGCCGCTTGCGGCTGGGCCTTGCGTAGCGGCATTTGCGACCGTGTGCGACGCTTAGCCCGTCAGCGACGTGCGATGTTACGCCGCTGGCGCGGCCAGCCGGAGGGATGGCAGTGACCCTGCTTGAGGTAACCGACTTGACCGTGAGCTTCCCGACCGTTGACGGAGTGGTCAAGGCAGTTCGAGGGGTGTCGTTCAGCCTCGATGCCGGACGTACGCTCGGTATCGTCGGGGAGTCTGGCAGCGGCAAGACCGTCCTGACCCAGACCCTGCTCGGGCTGACCCCTGGCGCCGACATCTCGGGCAGCGTCATGTTCGAAGGCAACGACCTGCTGCGGATCAGCGAAGACGACATGCGGAACGTCCGAGGCGCTCGCATCGCAGTGATCTTCCAGGATCCGCTGACGAGCCTGCACCCGCTGTACACGGTGGGGTGGCAGATCGTCGAGATGATCCGGGCTCACGACAAGTCGGTCTCGAAGAAAGAAGCCAGCGAACGGGCGGTGGATCTTCTTCGCCGGGTCGGGATTCCCCGCCCGGAGACGCGGGTTAACGACTACCCGCACCAGTTCTCCGGCGGCATGCGCCAGCGGGCCATGATCGCGATGGCGCTGTCGCTATCACCCCAGATAATCATCGCGGATGAACCGACCACGGCGCTCGACGCCACCGTGCAGGCGCAGATCCTCGACCTGCTGCTGCGCCTGCGGCACGAGTCCGGTACCGCGCTGATCCTGATCACCCATGACCTCGGCGTGGTGGCGGACATCGCCGATGACGTCATGGTCATGTACGCGGGGCGGGCCGCGGAGAAGGCCGCCAAGCGTGACGTGTTCTATGCGCCACACCACCCGTACACCATGGGGCTGCTCGAGTCGATACCGAGCAGTTCCGCTGCCGGTGACCGGCTGCGGCCCATTCCCGGTTCGCCGCCGAGTCTGATCAACCTGCCGTCCGGCTGCAAGTTCCACCCGCGTTGCGGCTACGTGCTCGACCGGTGCCTGACCGAGGAGCCCCCGCTGCGCCCGCTCGGCCTCGACGCATACCACAGCTCGGCGTGCTGGCTCCCGGCCAAGGCGGCGGGTCTGTCCGAGCAGGCGGCAGAGCTGCGAGCCCGGATGGTCCGTGAGGGCCGTGGCGAGGCGGCCGCTGAGGTATTCGAGGCGGAGGTCGCCGGCGCTTTCGGGATCGACGGGAGCGTGACCGGGTGAACGCCGCAGGCGACGACGTGCTGGTCCGGGTGGAGAATCTGGTCAAGTACTTCCCGGTGCGCGCGGGCGGCCTAATCCGGCAGACGGTCGGCCAGGTCCAGGCGGTCGATGACGTCACATTGTCCATCCCGCGCGGCAAGACGCTCGGCCTGGTCGGCGAGACCGGCTGCGGCAAGTCGACTCTTGCCCGCTGCGTCGCGGGGTTGATCCCGGTCACCTCCGGCCGGGTCACGTTCGACGGTCAGGACATCACCAACGTGCCCAGGCGCGCCATGCGCCCGGTGCGACGCGAGATCCAGATGATCTTCCAGGACCCGTACAGCTCGCTGAACCCGCGGCGTAGGGTCGGCTCGATCATCGGCGAACCGTTCGCCATCCACAAAATCGCGAGCGGCACCGAGCGCAGGCGGCGGGTGCAGGAGCTGATGGAGCGGGTCGGGCTCAACCCGGAGCACTATAACCGTTTCCCAGCCGAGTTCTCCGGCGGGCAGCGGCAGCGCATCGGGGTCGCCCGCGCCCTCGCGCTGCAGCCGAAGCTGATCATCTGCGACGAGCCGGTTTCGGCGCTGGACGTGTCGATCCAGGCGCAGGTGCTGAACATGCTCGCCGATCTGCAGCGCGACTACGGGCTGACCTACCTATTCATCGCGCACGACCTCGACGTCGTCCGGCACGTCAGCGACTCGGTGGCGGTCATGTACCTGGGCCGCATCTGTGAGCTGGGGCCGAAGGAACCGGTGTACGGCTCATCGCGGCATCCGTATACCACCGCGCTGCTGTCCGCGGCGCCGGCCGCCGACCCGGACGGGGCGGCCAGCCGACAGCGGATCATCCTGGCCGGCGACGTCCCGTCCCCGATCGACCCGCCTTCCGGGTGCCGGTTCCACCCGCGCTGCCCGAAGGCGCAGCCGCTGTGCAGCGACACCGAACCCCAGCTCGAGGTCAAGGCGGGCGATGCGACCACCCACGTGACCGCCTGCCACTTCCCGGTGATGGCGGGGGAGGACCTCGCCGCCGCAGGCAGGAGTGAACTCTCATGAGCATAGGCGCCGTAATGGCCGGAGCGCCGCCCGAGACCATCAATGTCCAGGGGCGGAGCCAGTGGCACCTTACCTGGCGGCGGCTGCGACAGGACAAGGTGGCGATGGCGTCGCTGGTCGTCATCCTGATCATGGTCGTGCTCGCCCTCGCCGCGCCCTTGTTCGTCGCCATCGTTCATCACCCGCCGAATGTCGCGTACCCGAACACCGGTGAGGACGTGGCGGGAAACCCCGTCGGGCCAGGTACCAATGGCTTCTGGCTCGGCACCGATGGCACGGGCCGCGACCTGTTCATCCGGATTCTCTACGGCGCGCGCATCTCGCTGTTCGTCGGCTTCGTCACCACGGTGCTCGGCGCGATCGCGGGCGTCACAGTTGGCTTGGTCGCCGGGTACTTCGGCGGGGTCGTGGACACGATCTTGGCCCGGTTCATCGACGCGGTTCTCGCGTTCCCCTACATCGTGCTCGCGCTCTCGCTCGCGGTGGTGGTGGGTCCGAGCCTGACCGTGATCATCGCGGTGATCGCGTTCTTCTCCTGGGCCGCCATCGCCCGGATCGTCCGTGGCCAGACCCTGTCGATAAAGGAAAAGGAATACATCGAGGCGGCCCGGTCGCTGGGCGCCGGACCCTTCCGGATCATGTTCCTCGACATCCTGCCCAACCTGCTGGCGCCGGTCCTGGTGATCGCCACGTTGTACATCCCGACGGCCGTGGTGTTCGAGGCGACGCTCTCCTACCTGGGCCTCGGCATCCAGCCGCCGGTAGCGAGCTGGGGGAACATCCTGGCCGACGCGCAGAACTTCTACCAGCAGGCCTGGTGGTACGTGGTCTTCCCGGCAGCGGCGCTGCTCATCACCACACTCGCGTTCAACCTACTCGGCGACGGGATACGCGACGCGATGGACCCGCGCACCGAGCGGGTTTTCGCCGCGGGGCAGGGCCGTCGGCGGCGGGCGGGGCGCAACAAGACCGGCGGCGCACTCGACGCGCCCAACGTGGTGCCTTTCGTGCCTCCGCCCGGAGGCAACTGACATGGCCATGTTCGGGTTCCTGGTCCGGCGCATCCTGACCGGCATCGTGGTGATCTGGCTGGTCGCCACCGGCGCGTTCTTCTTGTTCTTCGCCCGCCCGGTGGACACGGTCGCGCGCCAGCTGGCCGGTCGCGCGGCCACCCCGCAGGTCATCAACACGGTGATCAACAACCTCGGTCTTAACCAGCCGATCATGGTGCAGTACTGGCACTTTCTTGACAACCTGCTGCACGGGGACCTCGGCTACTCCTACTACACCCAGGAGCCGGTCGACACGATGCTGAAGCAGGACCTGCCGCCCACCCTCTCCCTGGTGGTCGGCGGCTTGGTCTTGTGGCTGGTCGCCGGGCTGAGCGTCGGCATCATCAGCGCCACCAGACCCCGCAGCTTGTTCGACAGGTCCTCCTCTGTCGCCGTGCTGATCGGCCTGTCGATGCCGGTGTTCGTCATCGGCGAGCTGCTGATCCTGGTCGTGTTCGTGCCGCTCAACAAGCACGGGTTCACCTGGATCCAGACCGGGTACGCGGGAATCTCGCAGGGGGTCGTCACCTGGGCGGGGCACATGATCCTGCCCTGGATCACCCTGGCGTCTGTGCAGGCCGCCGTCTACACCCGTCTGGCCCGGGGCCAGCTACTCGATACGCTCGGCGAGGACTACATCAAGACGGCCAGGTCCAAGGGGATATCCGAGCGGCGGGTGATCTACCTGCACGGCGTCCGGGCCGCCCTCACGCCGGTCGTCTCGCAGCTGGGCGTGGACGTGGGCCAGCTGCTCGGCGGTGTGATCGTGGTGGAGGCGGTGTTCAGCCTGGGCGGCCTCGGCCAGGTGTCGGTGGAGGCGATCTATACCGACAACCTGCCGGTGATCATCGGGTTCGTCGTCGTCGCGGCCGCCTTCGTGGTGGTCGCCAATATCATCGTCGACCTGGTCTACGCGGTCCTCGACCCCCGAGTACGGATCACCTGAACCGTGTTTCACCGTGCTCCCGCCGCACGCGCCGCGCCGACTGCCCACCGGTCCGCGAGGTTCGCCCGCGACCGTGAGGTGTTCCGGCTCGTCCCGCCCGTAATCCTGTGGTGGGTCTGGCTTGCCTTCGTGGTCGCGAACATCGTTGACTTCGCGATCCAGGGCGCCCCTGGATCGTCGGCGAGGTTCGTGACCGTGGTGGCGGGGAGCCTGGCCACGGTCACCGGGCTCGCCTACGCCCTGGCGCTCCGCCCGCGTGTCATCGCCGACCACGACGGCCTGGCGATCGTAAACCCGTTCCGTGACCATCGCGTTCCGTGGTCAGTGATCCAGACGGTGGACACCGGCGACTGGGTGCGGGTGCATTACGTTCTCCACGTGGACGCGCCCGGCGCCCAGACCAGTCCGGCCGTTAAGTCAATTTCCTGCTGGGCGCTCTACATCTCGGCCCGGACCAAGCGCAAGGCAGCCAGGCCGCCACGCCAGCGGCGCCGCTGGCTGCGCCTCTCGCTGCCTGGCTGGCTCGACGAGGGGACCGGCCACACGGGAGGCCCCCGCCTGCCCGAAGATGCGAGATACCTGGCCTCGCTCCCGCCGGCCAAGGCCATCGCCGCCCGCCTGGCCACGCGCGCGGCCAAGGTGCATGCCCGGGCCGGACATACCGGCGCCGGACCTAGCTGCCCGGTGACGGCGCGCTGGGCCTGGTCGCCACTGGTCGCCGTGACGGCGCCTGCGCTTGCGCTGCTCATCATCGCGCTCGCCTAGCCTGGAAAGCGGGCCCGTACCTACCCAACGCGAAATGGGTAGTTCTGCCGATGCTGTCGCCAGGACGTTACGCGCTCTGGATCGCGGGCATGGCGTTCTCGCGCACGAATGCCCGGCGGGCGCTGGCGGCCTGGGAGGAGGGCGTCGCCTTCGTGCACGAGCACCGCATCCACTTCTTCGAGGGCTTCATCGCCCGCGATGCGGCTCGCCTCAACACGTCGGACGGCGAGCCCGACGCGGCTCTCGGGTTGTTCGCCGAGGCGATCGACGCCTTTCACCGCGCGGGTAACGTGCCGCAGCTGATCATCACGCTCGCCAGCATCCCGGCGCTGTTCGAACGACTCGACCGGCTAGAGCCCGCGGCCATGCTCCTCGGCGCGATGTCGCGGGAATCCTCGAGCTTCCACCACGTTCCCGGGCTGGCCAAACTCGGGGATCGGCTCACCTCCAGGCTCGGCGCGACCAAGGCGGCCGAACTGGCCGCGTCCGGCGCGGACCTCGACCTCGACGCCGCCGGCAGGCCCGATCAGAACTGCCCAAAACGCCCGCCGGCTGCAAATCTATTCAATACTCGGTATGAAATCGATGCGTATTGCCTTTCTGTGTGCCGCTAGCCGAGCCAGACCGAGATCGTGGACAGTAAAGGCTGTGATAGCGACGGTGAATGTCCGCGATCATGCATGACTCAGGACACCAGGTCCTGAATTGTTATGCAGCCCACGCCGGACGCGCTTCCGCACTCTCATGCAGCACCCCGCGACTCACGGTGTCATGCCGGGCCGCGACTCCTGCCACGCTTTTGCTCATCGATTGGCTACGGCCTCTGCTGGCGCCTGCTTGCCGATGGCGCTGCCGGTGCCGGCAGCTGTCTTTCATAGTGTCTTTTTGCCGGCCGGGGCGGTCGGGGAATGAAGCTCCACATGGCCGCGGCCGCGGCGAAGCCGGCGACGCCGGTGACGGTGATGCCGGCGGCCAGCCCGGCGACGGCGGTCACTGCGGACAGGATGAGCGGGCCGGTGCCCTGGCCGGCGTCGGACAGCTCCCGCCAGAGGCCGAGGAACTTCGGGCGGCCGATCTCCGGAGAGGTGTCGGCCGCGAGCGTCATGACGATACCCGAGCCGATGCCGTTGCCGAAGCCCATGATCACTGCGGTGAGAGTGAGGGTGCTGGCGGCGTGGGTGAAGGGCATGACCACGAAGGAGATGCCGAGAACGGCCGCGCACGGCACGGCAACCCAGCGGCGGCCGTGCAGGTCCATGACCTTGCCCGCAGGGTAGAAGGTCATCAGGTCGATGAGCCCGGCGATACCGTAGATGACCGAGCTGGCGGTGGGCGGCAGCCCGATGTGCGCCGCCCACAGCGGGATCACGACCTGCCGGGTCTGCCTGATCGCCTGAAGCAGGACAACGCCGGTCCCGAGGGTGGCGAAGGTGCGCCAGTACCGCTTGAGGATGCCCCACGATGTCACTTCGGCGGCGGCGGCCTTGTGCTCCTCGCTCTTGTCCAGGTCAGGCACCCGGTAGACGGTAACGGCGGCGCCGGTCATCGCGGCCAGGCTGACGTAGTAGGCCCCCGGCAGGCCCCACAGTTCTTCCGCGCCGGCCCCGAGGAAGGGCCCGGCGAACATCCCGATGCGGAGCGTGCCGCCCAGGGTCGACAGTGCCCTGGCCCGCATCTCCCGCGGCACGATCTCGGTCAGGTAGGACTGCCGGGCCAGAGTGTAGACCGAGCTCGCTGCCCCGAGCAGCAGCACCCCGGATCCGAACACCACCAGCGACAGGCCGCCGCGGCCGAGGTTGACCAGGCACAAGATCAAGCCGGTCCCCGCCACCGCGGCGGCCACCAGCATCGACCGCCGCTCGCCGATGCGGGTGGCCAGGATGCCCGAGGGAATGTTGGTCACCAGCGAGCCGACGCCGAGCAGCGCCGTGATGAGCGCCGCGATCGCGGTGCTGGCACCGCGATCGACCGAACTCAGCGCGATGACCGGCAGCATCGCCCCTTCCGCGAGCCCGAACAGGATTGCCGGGCCGAACGCGGCGACAGCCACCGAACGAAGCCGGAACTGCTCAGCCACGGCACCCGCGCGCCCGGCCGGCATCCTGGCTGGCCGGCGCATCTGCCCACGGGTTTCCCCGTGTCATCGCCGACGGGCGCCGCGCCCCTGGGCGATCCCGCCGCGCTGAGCCGCCAAGCCCCGGTGCCCGCTGAGAATCACGCGCCTGAGCGTCACACGCACCGTCAGCGGAGACAGGACCCGACGTGACCACGACAGGCAGACTATCCCCGCCCCGACGCGGACCGGGCACCCAGCAGGAGCAGACAGCCACGCTGGCCTCATGAATCCCTGGTCGGCAGCAGGCACCGCGGAGCCCG
>Ga0070735_10000410_pt1 | contig 48287 bp, 44 predicted proteins | sample Coa_R1_FD_66443 | JGI IMG/M metagenome (GOLD analysis project Ga0070735, IMG submission 66443) | Surface soil microbial communities from Centralia Pennsylvania, which are recovering from an underground coalmine fire - Coalmine... | ecosystem: Environmental > Terrestrial > Soil > Unclassified ... | reverse complement strand
GCTTGCCGCCCTTGCCGACGACCCGGATCGCCCGGCCGCGCAGGTTCAGGTCGCCGCGCTCCGGGTCGCCTGGGTCGTACCGGATCGCGGCCAGCTCCGAGAGCCGGATCCCGGCGGCCACACTCCGTGCCTGAGGGCGCTCCGCGTCCGCGGCAGTTGCCGTCGGTGACGGCACCAGGGGTTGATGCGGCGGGTTGCGGACGTTACTGGGCGGGAAGGCCGAGCGCTTCGGGATGGGCCCGCCGGTAGTGCTCGGTCAGTGCCTCGCTGAGGGTGCCGGGCCGGTAAGCCACGGTCCGTTGGCAGATCTCGCAGCGGGTGACCGGAAGCTGGGTGACGGTAGCAGGGAATCGACGTGACGATGAGTCGCTCATTTGCCTCTATGATGCCGTCCTCGCTGGAGTGATCTTGCCCTACGCCTGCGCCGAACGCACTCCACGCGGCAAATGAGTGTGCACAGTTCGAGCCAGTCTAGATTTGTTATCGTGAGCTTCTCTTCCCAGAGCGACGCAATTAGTTTAATCAACGACTTAAATGTGACATCGCCGTGATCTCGAATATAAGTGATAGCAAGCTAAAGCAGCTTCCTGCGTCGATATAAGTAGGGTTAACGTCAATGCGGGTTCTCTTCGGAGAAAGCTTCGAACCGAAGGGTCCGATCCGCCGCGTCAAGAAGGTCCGAATAAGTGATTACCTGGATTCTAGAAAGGTGAGCGTTGTAGCTCCGGATCGTCTGAACAGTCTGATATTCGGCTACGCTAGGTGCCTCATTGCGATCCAAGTATCCAATGACAACAGTCCCCTTGGCGCGGCGGAAATCAATATCGATGCCGAGCTCATTTCGATAGGTAACTTGCAAAATTGGGCCCTGCTCATCAAGGGATCGCAAATAATTCAGGCACTGGCTAGTGGCCTCGTGAACATCGTTTGTGACGATGTGATGATTTCGATATCTCCGGACAAGCGCACACCTGGGGCTTTTAAGTTCGACAATTTCGATGCTTCCATCTGCGCACAAGAGTGGATAGTCGTGCTGGTCCAGCAGTGCGAAGTCTCGCCGCGGAGCGATGCCGACATACTGGCCGCCAAAGATCCAGTAATTGTTAGCGATCGCTTGATGCATCACAGTTTCGGTTGTGCCGCCAGCCGCAGCTAGCTTCTGCAAGCTTGCAGTTATATTACGGCGGGATGCGATGACCGCTGCTTCGACCGCCGATAGGCCAACTGACGTCGAAGCAAGTCCAGTAACTACACCGGCTACATCCCCAGCCGACAGCAGCTTCCCTAGCTTAATCGCGTTGTCTGAGTCAGAGGAGCGCCTGGTTGTCCGGGTAATTCGCGCTCCTGAGCCAATCGTCGTGGCAAACTGATCGAAAGTAAGGTCTTCATAGAGGTCAATGAGACTCTGGCTGTCTGGATCGAAGTAAAGTACACATGCGCAATCCAGTAGTTGATCTTTAACCATCTTACCCAACCGGCTGGCGAACATATTGAGGGCTCGGGAATTCCGCGGTCCGGGCGTCGAGGGAAACAAATCTACAATATAGAGTACGGCTAGCAGTGGACGATAGCCACTTGCATTTGTCCGCTCGAAGGATATACGTAGATTGGTCGCAGCAGCTACGATCTCGTCAAGTCGGTTATTGAAATTGTTCGGATGTATAAGCTTCTTCCATTCCACGACTGCCGTTGGAACTCCAGACTCGACAATTACGAGATCCCATTGATATGGCCGAAGCCTGTATCCAGCTGATTCCGTTGCGGCCTCGCCAATCTTGATGGCAGTTGCATCTATCCCTGAAGAAGTCAAGTCGGCGGCCAGTGCTTCTGTGATTTTCTTACTGTCGGGGATGAAGTTAAGCGATCCTCCTTGTGGCTGTAGCCGTGAAGCCGACCTCTGATCACGAAAAAGGTTGCTGAGCGAAATAGCATCAACCGCCATCACTCCTCCTCGGGTTAACCCTGCTCGGCGCTCAAGACTACCTCGGCCTCTGGCCGCAGTGAACTAACTGAAGTGTGCACAGGCAAGCCTGCCAGCTCACCTCCTTCAGGCTACCTCGCTCTAGGCATGCCGTCCTGCTGCCCAGCTTGCTCCGGATTGACACCAGCGATCAACCTGACAGGAAAGGCTGACCGATCGGCAAAAATATGTTTGGCACCAGCGAGCACTAGTTGATGGCGACAATGCCCGACACGGTGTCCCACTATCATTGCCTTGATAACCGCATGGAGAACGGCGCGAAAATAAATTAAGGTATGTGTTGCACTCTCTTCGGCAGAAGCGGGTGTTGACGCACTCCGAGCACTGATACCAGGCGATGCGGCACCGAACGGTCGGCAGAGCAAGTGTCCGGCAGGCGCGGGCAAGCTCAGCAGGCGACTGAATTACCTTGTCAAAGTCAGTCGCTCACAGGTTCTTCTCTACAAAGTCTGCATCGTAGTCTTCGTCGCCGTTCACCATCATGATCGCCCGACCGAGATTCATGTTCGACGCCACGTCCGGCGGTATGGCGCAGTCGAAACAGAGGTCACCGCCATGTTCTTCGTCGTAGTCCCCTTCTCCGTCAAGCACCTCGTTGTACGCGTTTCGCGCGGCAGGGACACTGAACCTGGCCCCGCAGTTCAAGCACTTCGCCATGCTTGGACTATAGCGACAACCTGCACCTACTTGCTTAATGCAGTAATGGGGCGAGGGCTCGCCTCCTTGCTGCAGAAGCGCCACCGACTGTCTGACGAGCGCATCTGCAGATCCGGACGTCCGCGGGCAGGCCCAACCTGACGCAGATCGCCCGGTTCAGCGTGACATCACCTGGTCATCCCACCGACCAGATTGCCGACCATAACGAATGCCTCTTTGTGTCAAGTGGTTCTGTCGGGCCTTGCTCGAGATCTATGAGGTGCCCTCCGGGCGCAGTCGTTTTACCAGCGATCGTTGACCCGTGGCCTTCCTCGCGGCCGAGTGTGGCCGTCGTCTTGCCGCCCCTCCAGGTCGTTCGTCCTCGCTTCGCTGCGGGCGCTCCACCTGGACCTGCGGCGGCGCCGGCGGCAGGGTGGCAGCGATCGAGGAATGGCCAGCTCTGCCCCGGGTACCGGCAGGTCCGGGTGCCGGGGTGGCGGCTGCGGCCGTAGGGTGGTGGCCAGGCCCGGGAGTGGCTTGTCCGAAGAGCCGGTGCCTGGGGTGTGAGCCGGCCGCGCTGGCGACAGAGTCGTTCCCCTGCTGCCCTCCCGGGCCCTTCGCGCGGGCGGCGGCGCGCCGGGCATCAGCTTGGAGGCAGGCGAAGATGGCGTTGCTGACCTGCCGCTTCAGCGCACGCTGAGCCTCCTTGCCGGTCTTGCCCTCGGCCAGCTTCTTCTCGTAATAAGCGCGGCCCTGGCTGTGCCGCTGGCGGATCTGGGTGATCGCGGCCATATGGATAGCGTGATTGAGCCGCCGGTTCCCGCGCCGGCTCAGCCAGTACACCTTCCGCTGTCCCGAGGACACCTCGATCGGCGCGGTCCCGTTATAGGCGGCGAAGTGATCCCGGTCCGGGAACCGAGACACGTCGCGGACGTCGCCGAGGACGGCAGCGGCGATGACCGGCCCGACGCCGAACAGCGCGGTCAGGCCGGTCCCGGACGCGGCGACGACGGCAGCGAGCGTCTTGCGAGTCTCCCGCAGCTGGGCATCGCCGCGGCGCAGGTCATCAAGGAAGGCCGCAGCCAGCTCACAGCGGGCCGCCGGGACCGCCCCTTCCGGCCTGATCGCCTTCAGCACCCGGCCGGCCCGGGCCACGGTGATCACCTTGGGCACGCCGCCGGGGATCAGCTCGCCCAGCACCGCATGCAGCCGGCACACCACCTGAGTGCGGGTACGGCCCAGGTCACGGTACCGCTTGGACCAGATCTTCAGCACCGCTGCGTGATCATCGGGCTGGACTTCCCGGATGCCGGGCGAGCGCAGCGCGGCGATCGCCACCGACCGGGCGTCGTTCGGGTCGTTCTTGTTCACATCCCCGGCGGCCAGCAGCCGCACCCGCGCACCGAGCTTGGGCTGCACATCCAGCACCCGCTCACCCGCCGCCACCAGCTGCTGCGCCAGCAGGCGGCCCGTCCCGCCGGCGCCCTCGACCGCCCAGGTCCGCTCCGGCCAGGCCTGCGCCCAGGCCAGCAGCCGCTCGGCCTGAGCGACGCAGGCCCGCACCCGCAGCTCACCCAGCGGCTCCTCCGCCGCGCCGATCGCCACCGCCGTATGCGAGGCCTTATGCGGATCGACCCCGATCATCACTGCCGCCATGCAAAACACGCTCCTTCCCTTCACCGGCGGGCAAGGACCGTGGCGGGCACGCCTGATTCCAAAGACCTCCATGGCGCTCGCGCCTCTTTTGAGCCACGCCACGGCGAGGTCCCGGCCAGCAGGCACGTCGTTCGTAAGCCAGCCCGCCAGGGGGCGGCAGGCGGTTCGAGAGCCACGCCAACCGGGACCTCTCAACGCTACGACCCTGACTCACTGCCATCCCGGCCAGGCCCGCACCGTCTATCCGAAGTCTCAATCAGGCGGCTCTGGCGCGTGTCGATGGTGCCTCGGAACGACGGTCCTTGTTCCGCTGTCTTACGCTGGCCGGGAGCAGCCTGGCTCCTGGCTGCCGCCAGGGCGGTACGCAGATGTACGTCTTGTCATGGAGGTTGTGGCTGAGGAACCTGCCGACGCATTGATTCGCATTCGTGCGGCCGTGCGCCGCGCAGTACTGAATCGCTTGCGTACCGTCGGAGAATGAACCCTGGTAGTAGATGACCCAGTATCCCGGGTTGAGCGAGGCGTAGTCAGAACTGACGAGGTACCGGGCGCCGGGAAGCTCAGCCCGGATCTGGCTCAGGTCCTTCTGGAGATCCGCGAAACCCGCGCTCACAGGAACCGACGCCAGCTGGGCGATCCACACGCCGGCAGCCGGGTTCGGCGCGGGAGCGCCCGAAGAGGTCGCCGCGGTGTGCTGTAGCGCGGCGTGGCCTGCCCGGCCAGGCCCCTGGGCAGCGCCATGCAGGAGAGCGGCGGCGGTCCCGGCGGCCGCGGCGGTGATGAGGGCGGCCACGCTCAAGGCGATCCTGCTCGGCCGGCGCCGTGAAGCCGGCACGGCTGGAGGCGGCGGGGTCCGGAGTGGTCCGGCCGGAGAGTACGCTGCCGCAGGAACTGGCCGCCCGGCGGCAGCAGGCTCCTGAACCGGCGCGGACGGGCCAGATAGCAGCCGAACGCATTCCGCAGCGCCCGGGCGGTGGCGCGGGTCGGCCTCGAGCATGGCCATGACCGCGTCCGTGAGCCAGGCGGGCATGCTCGCGGCCGGCTGCAACGGCGGGACTGCCTCACGGCGCGCGGCCGCAGCCATGTAGTCAGCGGGACTCGCGTAAGTGCGGGGCGGCCGGCCGGACAGGAGCTCGTACAAGACACAGCCGATCGCCCAGACGTCATTGCTGAACGCGGCCTCCTCGCCCAGCCACTGCTCCGGGGCCATGTAGGGAAGCGTGCCGACCAGTGTCCCGGTGGCGGTCAATCTGGTGCCAGAGACGGCCTTAGCGATCCCGAAATCGGTGACTTTCACCTGTCCCGTCTCACACAGGAACAGGTTTCCCGGCTTGATGTCGCGGTGCACCACGCCCATGCCGTGGGCGTAGTCAAGCGCCGCACACGCGTCCCGGCCGATCCGGGCGGCTTCGGCGGCACTCCAGATCCGGGAGGCCTTCCCCAGGTCCTGGCCTTCCAGATACTCCATCACCATGAACGGCATCCCGCTGTCAGTTCCCGTCGTGAACAAAGTCATGATGTTCGGGTGCTGCATCCGGGCGGCCAGGCGCATCTCCCTCTGAAACCGCGCCACATCCTCAGCATCGGCGAGCATCTGCGGATGCATCCGCTTGATCGCGACCGGGCGCTCACCGAGTTCCTCATCCAGCGCGAGCCAGACCTCTCCCATACCGCCCGCGCCCAGAAGCCTGACCTGCCGGTACCGGCCGCCGAAATCAGCCATTAATCCCCCACGCCCATCGCTCCGGCACCTGGCAGTACGCGGTCACCGCCTGACACGTCCCGGCATCGCCCAGTCCGGCCAGGGTGCCGCGTATCCAGAACATGGCCTTACGCAGGAAGCGGCTAATTCACTAGCCGCGCCTCTCGATCGGCTACGAGACCTTTGACCATGCTGCCGAGTAGACCTTACGCGCACCGACGGCATACTGGCCAGCCTCGCCTGCCTTTCTATAGGCGACCAGGCTTGCTGAGACAGCCCGGCAATGTCGTGAATATCCCGATATGGCACGTTTCCCGTCAGTTCATACTCTTCCGGCTCCGCCGACAAGGACGCTATGAACCTGCCAGATATCGTGTTCAGTGCCCGAATCCACGAATCGTAACGGAGCGTATCCGCTGTTTCAGAGCGTAAGGGACCGAGCGCCGACTCGGTGCTCAAAAACCGTCGGGGCACGTCTCGCGTACGGCGCCCATAACAACCATTCCAGTGCGTCAGCCCAGACCCGTTCAGGAAGGTTGACCGTTGGGTCAGAGCAAGTCGTATTCGGGGAGGACTCCAGCCGCACCGGCCGCGGGCACCGGGCCATGGCCGCCGTCCGTAACACCGTCGCCGGCATCCTCCACCTGCACTAACGTTAGGGTCCCGAATATCGCCGCCCGGCTCCGCGCTAATCACCGCGACCCTTACCAGCTCCCGCCGCAACTTCTCGGCCTCATGACCCGCTGGCGCCAAAGGGAAACCCTGCCGTGACCCGACAACGGCGCCAGTCAGGCCGGCAAGCACCGTACCTCACCCCGCCCGTCAATGAAACCGCCACCTGGCCAGCGTAAACATAATCAGCTACTCGGTCGTGGAGTAAGCCACCGCCGATCTTGCAGCCGCCCTGTTGTCACCGGTAGCCTTCACGCTCGGCTCGGCGATGGCGCGCCCGGGCCACGAATATCTATTATCTGCCCTTGAATTAGCGGGGTATCAGATCTAACATGAGGATCGGCTGTCGGTGTTTCGGCTAAGGCCAAACCCGAAAGCAGCCATGATCAACATATTGGCTCTTGGGGGGCTATCATGCTGCGCCGTTTTCTCGTACTCGTTTCTGTTCTCGCTGCGGCGCTATCGATGATCGGCCTATCGGCGCTCCGGGCGAGCGCCGATGAGACCCCCCCAACGCTGTCTCCCACTCAGGGGCCGCCGGGCACCCACGTGACCGCTTCCGCGACCGACTGGCCCGGGTGCTCGTCGATGAGCGTGAGCGGCTGGGGCCAGACGACGCTAGGGACCGCGGCCATCAGCAGCAGCGGCGCGTTCACGCTCTCTTTCACGGTGCCCGGTAACGCCCCGCTCGGCGCAGCCCAGCTCGTGTTCAATCCGACCTGCTCGCACTCCACCATCTTGACGGTCGCCACGTTCACAGTGACGCAAGGAACTCCGCCTCCGCCGTCGTGTTCTCCGTCGGTGTCGCTCACGCCTAATTCCGGCACGGTTGGGTCGCAGTTCGTGATGGCTGGCAAGGGCTGGCTACCAGGCGGCACGGTCACGATTACCTTGCCGAGCACGGCGCCAGGGTTTTTCGAATCGACCACCCCGTTCACCCCCAAGGTCGCTGCGGACGGGACGTGGAAGCTTACAGCCATCGTCGGGAAGCCGTCCTCGGCGGGTCGCTACACCTTCACCTTCGCAGAAAGCGGCTGCGCCTCGCGGACCGGCACGTTCACAGTTACCGCATCCTCGACACCCCCGCCCGTGCCGGGATGTTCTCCGTCAGTGTCGATCACCCCAAACTCGGGGCCGGCGGGATCGAGCTTCGCGGTGACAGGCAAAGGCTGGGCCGGCGGCAGTGCGGTGAGGATCTCCCCGCCTGGCCTGTCAGACTTCCAGGCCCAAAGCTTCACCCCCAAGCCCGATGCAAATGGATCGTGGAAGGTCACAATAAAAGTCGGTGCCTCACCGCCTGGCAGCTACATGTTCACCTTTACCCAGAACGGCTGCCCGTCCCAGACGGCTACATTTACCGTCACGCTAGCCAAGTCGTCGTGCTCGTCAGTGTGGTTCGTCGGGGCCCGCGGATCGGGAGAGCCCGCCTCCGGGAACGACGGAATGGGGCTGGAACTTCACAACATGGCCAAGGTGCTGAACACGGACCTGGCGGCGAAAGGGAAGCACCTGCAGCTGATGCCCGTCTTCTATCCGGCGGACTCCGTCTATGAGCTCATACCCAGTTCCAGTTCCAAATTCGTGCAAGATCTCCTCAGCGGCCCGCTGGCCGGGACCGTGCTCGCGGCTTACGAGGCGGCCAACATCGCCAAGTACGACTCGAGCATCAATCAGGGCATCCAGGGAACCGAGCAGGCGGTCGGCACCATTCTCGGGCTCTGCCCCGGTGCGAAGATCGTCCTGGCCGGCTACTCGCAAGGCGCGATAGCGGTCCACGAAGCGGAAAACTGGCTGCATGCAAACAAGCCGGGCGAACTCACGCACATCGTCGGCACGCTGCTGCTGGCTGACCCCGACCGGGCACCGAATACCGGGCACAAGAACCAAAGACTCACGGAATTCGGTACCTCCCAGACGTCCAAGTCAGCTACGGCACCCGTGGGCCTGCGCGTCGCTTTGGGGCTCGTCAAGGCACAGCAAGTCCCGCTCCCCGGCTCGACAGCGAACATCGCGAACATCGACGACATCGTGGGCGACTTCAGCTGGAGCCACCTCGAAGGGAAGACCATAGCCCAAGTCGTGGCCAACTTCCAGAAGGCGGTCCGCGTCCACACCAGCTACGCCAACGACCCCGCCCTCACCTCCGCAGTGAACTGGGTGGCATCCAAGATCCACTAGCCGCAAGGCCGGTCAAAAGGCTTAAGGGTGCAGCGTTGATCCAGGCGACCTGATGGCCGCCCAGATCACCCTGTTCAGATGGTACGTCCAGACCTGTCTAGCCGTCGCGCCTGCGCCCCGGATCCGCCGAGCCTGCCCGCGGCTCGAAGACCGGCCGCCGCCGGTCGCCGACTTGGTCAGCCGCCCGTCCAGCTACCTCTGCGGCCAGGCTGGGACTGACGCATTGTGACGAGCGAAAAGTACACTGATGGATAAACCGCCCATAACCTGCCGAGTATTTGCGCCACCGTCGCATTTGTCCATGTAGGTATGGGGGCACAGATAGGCTTGTTCGGCGCGCTTCCCTCAGAGGCCGGGGAAGAGACCCGGACGGTTACCGCGATCGCCGGACGGAGCGGCCTTGTCGATGCCGTCGGGGCAGACGACACCACGGGCATTCACGCCCTTCTAGTTAAGATTCCCCGCCACCTTGGTCCAGTGGGCGAATTCGTGCCGGTTAGCCAGGGTGCCTGGGTGTTCGGGGCCGAGGACTCGTTCCTGCGTAGGCAGCAGCGCGGCGAGCAGGTCGCGGGCGGCGGCCGGGTCCCCCGCTTCCCCGGTCCAGGTGGCGAGGTTGCTGCGCGTGGCCAGGGTCTCCGGGTGTTCGGGGCCGAGGACTCGTTCTTGCGTGGGCAGCAGCGCGGCGAGCAGGTCGCGGGCGGCGGCCGGGTCCCCGGCCTCCCCAGTCCAGCGGCCCAGTTCGTAACGGACGCGCAGGGTGCGCGGGTGCACAGCGCCGAGAACCCGCTCTTCCACGGGCAGCAACGCGGCGAACTGGTCCCGGGCAGCGGTCGCGTCGCCCGCCTCCCCGGTCCAGCGGGCCAGGTTCGCGCGGGCGAACAGGGTGCGCGAGTGCTCCGGGCCGAGAACCCGCTCTTCCACGGGCAGCAGTGCGGCGAACTGGTCCCGGGCAGCGGCCGGGTCACCCGCCTCCCCAGTCCAGCGGGCCACTTGGTAGCGGACGCCGAGGGTCGCCATGTGCTCCGGGCCAAGAACTCGCTCTTCCACGGGCAGCAGCGCGGCGAACTGGTCCCGGGCGGCGGCCGGGTCACCCAAATGCCCGGTCCAGCGGGCCAGTTGGTGCCGGGTGGCTAGGGCGTCCGGGTGCTCCGGGCCAAGGACCTGCTCTTGCACGGGCAGCAAACCGGCGAACAGGTCCCTGGCCTCGGCCCGGTATCCCGCCGCACCAGTCCAGAAGGCGAGCTGATACCGGGCAATCAGAGTGCCCAGGTGCTCTGCGCCGAGGATACGTTCCCGCGCGTCAAGCACTCTTTGATGGGAATCCCGGGCCGCCGCGAAATTGCCGCTGAAGCCGAGGTAGGTGGCAATCCGGGCCATCCCGTCGCTGTCATCGGCCAGCACCACCTGGGCGTGCGGAAGCAACTCCGCGCATGCCTGCCAGGTTCCGGGCAGTTCGGTATCTCCTGGGATCGCGGCCTCGATTAGGGCGGCGGCGGCCTGGCGCCACTGATCGGCCAGGTCGGCAGACATCCGGCAAAGCATCACGTTTTGCACTAGCCGATGCACAAGTACCGACCCGTCGTGGGCACGAGTGACCAGGGAATACCGGCGCAGCGCCGCGACTGCATCACTAGCTGCCAGCGGGTCCTCCAGCAGCCGCCCCAGCACTGCCACCTCGCCGCCGAATCGTTCGGCCAGGCCCGGGCAAGGTTGAAGCAGCAGCCGAAGCGGGATTGCCTCGGGGGCACAGCATGCCAGCAGCCGCAACAACCCTGACGCATCCGGCGCGGCCTCACACAGCCGCCCGAACGCCAGCGCCCAGGTGCTGGCCACCGTCTTGTCGTATCCGGTGGGCTCGCCCCGGGCCAGCATCTCGGCCCGCCGCTGCTGGAACAAGCCCAGATAACCGGCCAGCGTGCCCTGGGTAGCCTGTATGTACGCTGCGGCCTGCTCCAGTGCCAGAGGCAGCCCGTCTAGCTCACCGGCAAGGTCGACAGCGGACTGCCGGTCAGGGTCGCCGGAACGGCTGAGTAGGAAGTCAGTGGCGACCTCGGCGGCGAGCAGTGGCACCGGCACGAGCTGGCCATGCGGCCAGTTCGGATTCTGGCTGGTAATCATTACCCTACCGGGCCCGGCCGGCGGCAGGAAGCCCTGCACCGATGCCCGGTCGGGCGCGTTATCGAAGATCAGCAGCCACTCGTCAGGGAACGCAGCGAGCAGTCCATGCACCGACGCCACCGGATCCCTGATATCCACGACATCACGGGCGCCGAGCTGGGCCGCCAGCTGGCCGAACCCGTCAGCCAGCACCGCAGGATTCTCGGCGGCGAGTTGCCAGGCTACCCTGACCTCGGCCAGGTGACTGTGCGCATACGCCAGCGCCACGCTGGTTTTCCCCGCTCCTCCAAATCCGCACAAGGCCACCGTCCGCGGCCTTGGACCATCGCCGCCAGTCAGCCGCGTGTGCAGGTCTGCGAGCAGGTCCTCGCGTCCGGCGAGGAGTGAAGGCGGGTCAGCGAGCCGGACCGGCTTGCCCATGACCCCCGAACGCTGCTGCACCACCTGGCCGATTGCGATCGAACCACGGTCGGCGAAGACGGAGCCAGCCCCCAGATCCCCAGCGAACCCGGTCCCGGCTACCTCACCGGGCCCGGGCCGGTAGGGTTTGGCGGCGCCACGTTCCCGTGAATCACCCCCGCCGCAGTGCCCCCGCCGGAAGCAGTGATATTCACGTCCCGTCCGGCCGCAACCGCGTGATCGCCAGCGGATATCACCTCAGGAGGCAGCTGAGCCTGGATCTCCTCCACCAAGGCGCGAAGCTCGGATTCGACGCCCGGGTCCTCATCCAGCAGATCCGCAAAACGTCCCTCCCACCGCCTACCAACTGCGGCACGGATCGGTTCGAGTTCCCTGTCCACGGCGATGAGCTGCTGGTGCGTCTCGTCCAGCCACTGCTCCGCCAGTTCGGTCTTCCTCGCGTCACCCCGTCCCAGCAGCCGTGCAACTCTGCGCCTGGCCGCCTCCCATACATCAGTGACCGCCGAGGCCGCCACTGTCTGCCCGGCCCATTGCGCCAATGCCATCAATGCCTCACCCGGCATCTACTCCCCCTTGCTCCCGGCAGACCCAACAGTCGGATGGCATAGCATCCCGCTATCTGATGACAGCCGCAAATATGGCGTAGCTACTTAAATCTTGCCTGGCGTGTCCGACTCGCTCAACCCAAGCCCTGCCCATCAAGCCAGCCAGCAGGCGAACACGCCCGCGAGGGCTTCCGCTCAACCACATCACAGCCCGGCACAGGAAGGAATCACACGGACGGCCATCTGGCGGTTCAAGTACGGTCGCGAAAAACCGCCTCCGGCACGGTTAACGTGATCCCGATGACGAATGCGAGCGCGGCGCCGCCGAGGAGCCCGGCGGCAAGCTTCTGGCGTGTCTCCTCCTGGGCGTCCGCGGCGGGGTCTTGACCATCGTCACGCCCTCGCCGGCGAAGATCGCGTCGAAGACGCCGGTGAACTTGGCGTCGCGGTCCCGGACCAGGAAGCGGAAGGCGCCGGTCCGGTCGCCGAGGTCCATGAGCAGATTGCAGGCGCACTGGGCGGTCCAGGTACCAGCGGGGTGGGCGGTCATGCCCAGGACGTGCACGTGCCGGGTGGCTACCTCCGTCACGAACAGGACGTAGACGCGTTTCAGGGAAATCGTGTCCACATGGAAGAAGTCGCAGGCCAGCAGTCCTTGCGCTTGCGTGCGCAGGAACGCCCGCCAGGAGGTGTCCACGTTCCGCGGAGCTGGTCTGCACCGCCGGGCGCGTAGGATCTGGCCGCCGCAGTGTCGATTCGCTGATGCAGTGACCGAGCCGGCCTAGTTCACCGCGGACCCTCCGGTATCCCCAGGACGGGTTCTCCCTCGCAAGCCGCAGTATGAGGTCGCAGATCTCCTCGCTGGTTCCCGGACGCCCCGGTCGGCTTGGATATGTCCACTTGCGTCTGGATAGGCGTCGGTGCCAGGCCAGCAGCGTGCCCGGCATGACGAGCCGGCGGGCGCGCAGCACGGTCGGCAGCAGCCGGGCCAGCGCTGCCAGGACCGCCCGGTCGGCCCAGTCCGGCTTGGGCGGGTGGCCTGGCGCCGGAGCAGCGCGACCTCATGACGGAGGATCATGATCTCCGCATCCTTGGACGCCTCGCTGCGGCCCAGCAGCACCAGCCAGCAGAAGATCTGGATCATGAACAGGTAGAGCAGGCGGAGGGACACAAACCGTGATCTTGCCGTAATCGGTTCATCCGGCCCAAGTCGCAGGTCACAGTACCTGTGGCGAGTTCTGAATCGGTACAGGGAGCGACCGCGACTTACGTCCGCGCCAGCACCCAGGAGGTCGCCGCTGCCCTGGGCGCGCTGACCGGGGAACCCCACCCGCTCGCCACGCAGGACGGGTGGTGACCGCTAAGGCCGTACTTACCGCGGGCGTGAACCGACCCGGCGCCGCCGCGGATCTGGGACCAGGCGGTCCGCCCGTTGCCCGGACCACCTGACCGGCCGGAGGGGACCGGTGCGCCGCGGTCTCCTCCGGCGCCAGGACCGTGCGGTCCTGGCCGCTGCTGGTCCTGCCCGCCCGGGCGGCGGTCGAGGTGTGGTCCGGCTGGGTCGGCCTCGCGCAGAAGACCGGGTTCGGGCTGGTCTCCCCGCTGCCGACCATCCGGCCGTCCCTGCACCTGGCCACGTCCATCACGCTGCCCGTCGGCGTCGAGACGTACGCCGCGTACGCGCTGCGCGCCTGGCTGGCCGGGGAGCAGTCGATCAGCGGCCGGACCCGCCGGTTCGCCAGGTGGTCCGCAATCTGCTCCTTCGCGCTCGGCGTGGCCGGACAGGTGGCCTACCATCTGCTCGCCCAGACCGGGACGGCACGGGCACCGCGGCCCGTCACCACCCTCGTGTCTTGCCTGCCGGTCCTGGTCCTGGCCATGGGAGCGTGCGCGCCGACCCCGCCGGACACTGGTCGCGCCTGCCTGCCCGGAGTAGATCATCCCGACGGCCGCAGGCTGACCCCGCTCACATGAATGTACACTATTGAAGTTGTGTACATGTGTACCTTGACTGTGTACATGTGAACGTGGTAGAATTATAGTGTTGCGAGGAGGTGACTCGCATGCCGGGGGTCTGTAGAACGGCCACCGCCTACAAGTGAATCCGTCGGGATTGGCGGTGGCCGCCGGGTCGTTGATCTTCAAACTATGCCAGGTCGATGACAACGGCTCGCAGGGATAAGTGTATCCCAGTCACCGTCCGGCCGCTGCAGCCGACGATGCAGTGGTCGGGCGGCGGCGTCCGAGTGGGCTCGCAGCTGGCACGCGATGTGGCTGTCGGCAGCGAAGTAGCCGTCAGGGACAGGTGACATGAGTTGACGCCAACCAGCGGGACCGAACTGATCACCATGGCCGACATAGCGCGACTCGCCGGTCAGAGTCGGGCCACCGTCGGCAACTGGAAGGCGCGGTATCCGGACTTTCCTGCTGAACGTGAGCGGGGACCTCGCGGGCCTCTGTATGACCAAGCCGAAGTGATGGGCTGGCTTCAGTCCACAGGCCGCATAAAGGTGCTTGCAACTGACATCCCCGCGGTGCGGCACCTGACGGATCAACTACGGGCCAGCACGTCGTTGGGTTCTGACGAGATACTGGAAGTCCTCTTTGCCCTGCTGGCCGTGAAAGCGCGATCCGCTCCCGAGGATTGGCGAGATCTGCAGGCATCGTCTCCTGACGTGCTGAACCAGGTTCTTCGTCGCAAGCTGATGGCTTATGTCAGCGTAGACACGTTGCTGTCACGCACGTTTCCGGCGAACGTAGTCGCCCAAGCGATCGACACTATCTCAAGGCCGGGCGCGCCAGTTGGGCAGATCGCCGACTATCTAATTGAGCAATTCGCCGGGGCGGTCGGCAGGACCGGCGATAATTATGTGATCCCATCCTCCGTCCGTCGGCTCGTGATCTCAATGGCCCAACCGACTGGGATTATCTACGACCCTGCGGCGGGATTCGGTCAGTTGCTGATAGACGCCGTCACTGAAGCTAGGCCTGGCCCTTGTGACCTGCTGGGTCAGGAGCGAAGCCCTTGGGTCTGCACGATAGCGCAGCTGAATCTCGTGACCCATGGGTTCCATGCCGAGGTCGTCGCAGGTGACGTCTTTCGTCACGATATGTTCCCGCAGCTACGAGCCGACCGCGTGATGGCCGTCCCGCCCTTCGGGCTGAGAAAGCTTCCTTCCGCAGATGAGCTGGCAGACGATCCGCGGTGGGCCTGGGGCAAGCCGGGAGCCAATGATGCAGATGCGGCGTGGGTCGAGCATTGCCTCTTCCACCTTGCCGACAACGGCAGGGCCGTTCTGGTACTACCCAACCGTATCCTCTTCACGGAAGGTAGAACCGGGCGGATCCGGCAGAGGATCGTCAAGGCCGGCCTTCTAGATGCCGTAGTGGCGCTCCCTCCGGGCCTCTTCCACACGGCCGTTGCTTCATCGCTGCTGGTGTTCGTAAAAGGCAGAGCAAGCGTCGACGGAAACCCGGCGCCGACACTGATGATCGACCTAAGGAACTCCACGCCCAACGGCGCACGCCTCACGAAGTCGCTGCCTGCCGATCTAATCGGTGAGGTGACTGAGCTTTATCACGAATGGGCTGCCGGAACGTTGCCCGATTCGGACCTGGCTGCTGTCGCGCATTTCAATGACCTGGTCGCGAACGATTTTGTCATAGACCCAGCTCGGTACGCCCCGATACCGCGAACCGCATGGAACTCAGAGAAAGCTGCCAGAGATAAAAGAGCGCTTATTGGCCAGCTGGATGCACTCACTCGAGCCAGCCGGGATGCCGATGATCACCTGAAGTCGATCTTGAAGGGGCGGTAATGACCATTTTTCAGGAGATGCGACTAGGTGACCTGGAGGACGCTTTTACAATCCGCAAGGGATTCCCGACGCAGCGGGTAACTTCCCACGGGCCGGTGCCGGTACTGTCTCTGGCCGCCATACGAAACGACACTCCACCAAAGCACTTTGCCGACTGGGAGGATATCCACGATCTTGGACTTGGCCTGGCACAGCCCGCAGACGTGCTCATCGCTATCGAAGGCGGCACGGTGGGAGAGGTCATCGTAGTTCCATCAGCGATCTACAAGTTCGTGCCTTCGCAGCAGGTAGCCACCCTCAGAGTCGTAGATAGAACCACACTAGACCCGTGGTATCTGGGCGCGTGGCTCGCAAGCGCGCCTGGGCATGAGGAGATCACACGCCTAGCACGTGGCTCCGGCATTCAGCGAGTCCCTATTCGTGAGCTCTCCTCTTTGCTGGTCAGGATTCCTCCGATTGCGGACCAGAGGGAGATCGGAGAGAGATTTTCCGCGTTCGACGATGCCATCCGATCTCATCGGGCGGTCACGTCCTGCCTGCAGAAGCTGCGCGACCTAGACCTCGTCGTCGCATTTGCGGACGATAGGCGCTAGGCCAGGCGGATTCCCGTCGTGCCGATGGGCGAGCGGGGAAGGTGCTGCCGACCCGGTTGCCGTAAACGCGTTTGCGGCTCGCTCACCAGTTGGTGCTACGACCGTCTCCAGGCGGACACGTACACTCAGCGAGCCCATCCAGACCCGCCGCCTGAGCGCGTGCTCTACACCTTCCTGGTTCGTCTCTAGTCGGGTCCTGGCTATATGTCGTCGATGTTGAGTTCCTCTTGGAAGTACGTAGGAGTAATCAACGGCAGTGAGTCTGGATCTTCCAAGGGTTGAAGTGTGTTGGCCAGCTCTGAGCGGTCGTTGTCATCGAGAAATCGCAGCAATGGCAAGCTTACGCCAAGCAGTTCCGTTAGTGTTAGGACACCCGATCCGATGGCTGAGGCACTCGACTTCGAAAAATCACACGCAATTTGGCGTTCGCCGGTCATCGCTCGGGCACGAAGAACTTTTGCCGCATTGCCAAATGACTGACTGACGGCATTGAGATGATCGCTACGAACAACATCGGCATGCCCAGGAGAGCTGAGCTCCAGTTCAAAAGTACCGTCTGACATTTGTATCTCAGTAAGAATCGTGGCCCGAATGCGCTCCAGCAGACCTGGTATTGACACCCCTTCCGTGGATGTACCATCTATGTTCTCCAGGTCATCAGCCTTCTCGGCGACAAAGGCGATCCAACTGTGGCTCCGCAATGCCAGAACGCCTCTTTCAGTGTGCCACCAAAATGACGATTGATCCACTTCATCCATTTGTGTTTGTCGATCCTGCAGTCGGCAGGTCCGGGCAGTCAAGTGATCCAAGTTTGCTTTGACTAGAAATTGCAAGTTTTCATTTGGTTGGTGTGGGGATAGCGCTCCGATCTGGGCCACACTTGCAGTTCTCCCTATCCGCCACCAGAAATCGTAGTCACGTATGGGTTCAAGTTCGAGAAGGAACTCTAGAGCGTCGTCATCTACACCAGCAGAGAGGTCCAGCCGATTATAAGGAAAGAGGTCAGCGCGGCCGCCGGATCCAATCCAGACGGCTTGCAGCAGTCGGTTAAATCTATTGGCGTATGGCCTCGAAAGATGGTCTTCAATGATTGTGGCAGCTCGGAGCACTGACTCCGTACCTATGGTCTGCGCCCCAGTAAATCCTTCAGCAATTGCGCTAGTCGTTCTGCGGGCATCAGCATTGTCTACTACACCACGCCCCCCTTGCGCCAGCGCTGTCGAGAACAAGCCGGCGATCGGCCGCGTCCGCTTTGCATCAGCAAGGCTAGTCAGCGCTGCGGCATCTGTAACTAGAGTGTTGTTGTCTTGAGCCAGGCTATTTAGCCTTACGCTACTCTTTGCAGTTGTCCGGCGCACTGGCACCAGGCCAAGTACAATGGGTTGCTGGCCCCCCAGTCTGGCCACGTCATCCGCTAGTACGTCTTGCCGGGAAGACGAACGCATGTAAACGAAACGCTCAGTTTGTTGGCGCTGCGGCCACGTCAAAACTAGGTCCGGAGCGAAGGAGTGGTTAAAGTATTCAGTACTGTGAACACGCACCCGCGCATCGAGCGCTTCGAACTGACGTATGGCGGCAGCTTTAATGCGCGTGATTGTGTCATATGGGTTGAGTTCATCCAGAATATCGGAGGAGACCAGTTGCAAAAATGACGTCTCGGTCATGTCTTTGCTGCCTCCTCCGTAACATGTTTCCGTATCAAGCCTTGGTGTTCAGGCGAAAGCACCAGATGCTTTTCCTGACGGTCTGACAAAACAATTATCCAAAGTCGTCCAGCAACTTCCTTACATAGTGCGTCGTCGATCTCGGTTGCCGCGTCTGCCTTACCTACGCCAAGGGCGCGTTTGCACTCCTTTAGCACTGATCTCCGTACGCGATCAACTGAGACGAGATCCGCCCAGGTCGTGGTAGCAAAGGCTGACCAAGTAATCCACATGAAATTGTCGCAACGGTCCGGCCGCAGCTTCCTGGCAACATAACACTTCGCTAGATATTCATTATACATACTGTTCTGATGAAATGCATTCTCGTATTTCTTCGATTCTGCCAGGAATTCTTGACCTTCAATATCTCCGCCAAGCAGCGTTCCACCTAGATCGAAGGAAAAGGACTTACCGCCACCGATCCACGGGAATGACAATTTTGGCCGTGCCACAGAGTCTGGATTCACCCATGGAACACTGGCTCTTGTGGTAGCCTCCAGCCAACGTTTGGCTCTAAGAGCTCCATCGGCTCCTTTAGCGTGAGCTGCCTCGCCCTCGACCTTCACGATTATGATCCTTAACCGGCGACAGGCATCCGGCAAGCATGTTGCTCAAACTTTATGGTTTTGTTATTGTTGGTAGTTTTACCTGGTGATCTGATATCGCGTGCTGGGACCACCTCCTAGAGCAAGATCAGACTGAGGGACGGTGAGTATTTGACTGTAACCAGAGCTGACTTGCACGGCGAAGCCGAACGCATAGCGGGGTTACTGCGACCGGCCGTGGAAGAGTAGCCAAGATTACGAATGTGGCTTATGTGGTGAGTAAACTGTGCCGATCTGGCGGAGAAATGCATCTCGTCGTGCGCCACGCGGGGCTTCGGATGCTGAGCCTCAGCGGTGAACGCCGAGCCAGCGGCCCTAACGGCATGACCGTGAATGGGACCAGGGCGGACAAGAAACCACGCATGGACCTTTGGTGAAAGCTGTACTCTTACGGACCTGTGGCCCTTGCTGATTTGTCTGACTCCGACGCGGACGAGCTGAGTGCATTCCTCCTCAGCACGTGCGCCGACGTGAGTGGGTGGCTACCGCCACCCCAGTGGGAGCCGACCTGGCGGTCAGAGGCTGAGCTGGAATGCAGGAATACCGAGCAGGGGCAGGGCGGCCCTTGGGGAGAGAACCCCGTTCGGACCGTGTACGCAGGCGGAGCGATGTACCTGGATACGGTCCTGGACTGCCTGCGCGGCATCGCCCGGGCACTGACCCCAGAGACTACGCCTTACGTCGTGGAAGCGCTGGCCAGGGCCGCCATGGAGGCTGGCGCAGTGCTGTTCTGGCTACTTCAGCCGCGTATCGGTGCCCGACTGCGGGTTGCCCGATTCTGGCTGATCCGTGCGTCAGGGGCCGAATATCTAGACGAGTCGGTGCAGCGAATCGACCCATCAGCGGCCGGTGCCTACGGCGAGACTCCGGCGATGGTCGAAGCAGCGATCCAGGACCTTGGCCTCCACTACACCAGACAGCAGAATCCACGTACCGGCAAGTGGTCGTGGACTTGCGAGGGTGAGAGGCTGCCTGGCTACACCGCCCGCGCCACAGCCTTCGAAGCGTCAGTCAGCATGACAGCGGCGTACGCCATTTACTCGGCTGCTGCGCATGCGGAATGGCACGCTGTCGCCGGGCGCTTTCGGGAAGAAATCCTGCCAGGAGGTCAGAGGGTGTTTACGGTGACGCCTGACCGGGAGGCGGTAGCGGCTGCGGTCCTGGCCAGCGCCGGATTTGTAATCAAGCCAGCAGAACTGGCCCTGAGGTTGCTCGGCCGTACGGCCCGTTTGGCAGAATTCGGCTACCACGCCCGCCGTGCTGAGGACCTGATCTATCGACTCCGGCTCCCGGGAGACTGGAGCCACTGGCGGCGCTGAATGGAGTCAGGTCGCGCATGCACCTTCCTCTCCAACACGCTTTCTAGCGCTGGGGGTAGTTGTCGTGGAGGTGGCGGCGGAGGGCTGTGGTGGTGTCGAGGCCGCTTTTCTTGAGGATGTCGGTGATGTCGCGGCCGGCCAGGACGATGACGGGGTGGCCGTCTTCGCGGATTTCCTTGTAGGCCTGGCTGTCCAGGTGGGATGTGGTGACCAGGACGCCGAACTGGCGGTGGCGCAGCCGGGAGATGAGCCTGCTGGTCTCGCGGACGCCGACGCCGTGGTCGGGTGAGTAGCATTTGGCTTCCAGTGCGAACTCGACCGCGACCGGGTCGGTGTCGGGGCCCAGGAGGTAGTCGCCGGTGGCGTCGCGTCCGCCGTCGCGCCACGGGCGGGTGACGTCGACCCGGTCGACCTCGGGGTAGCCGCGGCGCATCAGGTCGGCGGCGAACTGCTCGAAGTCATGCGGGCGTTCCTTGAAGTGCTCATAGACCAGGTAGAGCAGGGGCTTGTCCGCGGCGAGCGGGTGCTGGGCTTCCCGGGAGCGGATGATGACGGTAGGCGGCGCCAGGAGCGGGGTGTAGCGGCCGGTTTCTACCCAGGCGCGCCAGGGACCCGGGCAGCTCATGCCGGTCGTCTGGCCGGAGGTGAGCTCGCTGATCCAGGCACGTGAGACCGATGCGACGTTCAGGACGGTGAACCGGGCCTGGTAGTTCTGGAACCGGTGTCCGCCGGTGGTGCGCCAGACGGCCACCAGGTCCTCTTCACCGCTGAGCCGGTCCGAGCCCGGCGCGAGCAGCCCGCGGAACCGCACATCGCGCCCGGTGCCGGGCTTGTCGAACAGCAGGAACGGGGGGACCCGCTCGCGGCCGTCCCGGCCCGTGTGGGTCCGGGTGAAGACCGTGTCCAGCAGCAGATTTCCTTTCCGGGGGGTGTCATGCAGCGCCCGGCCTGGTGAGCGGTTATCACCGAAATAGGTGAACGCTCCGGTATAGGGGTCCAGGGCATCGGGCCAGTCCGGTTCAGCGCCCGAGGTATACAGCACGACGAGCCGGACCGCGTCCTGGCTGTGCCGGCCCAGGGCCCGGAAGCCGCCCTGGTTCCCGACCCCGGGCAGAAGCCGGGCCAGCGGGTCATCACCAGCGTTCCCGGAAGAACCGCCCTTGTAGACCCGGTCGACGACCAGATCAGCACCCGGCAGCTCAGCAAAGCTGACCACCTGCGCGTCACCCACTGCAAAGCCTCCCGCAAGGCCGCTCAGTTCGTATAGTGCATTCCCGGGTGGGGATGGCACGATCGGAGACTAGCGGTCGGCTCTGACAGTCGAGAACCAGGATTCGGCCGTCTGCGGCGAGAGCTATTTCAACTGGGGGCCGAGGGCCGGTCACAGCGGGTTCAGGTACGGCCGTCCGGTCGGCAAGGCACCACTCCGGACGGCGTGCTCGACGGCGAGCGCTTCGGTTCCGTCGGCACAGATCGTGAACCGATAGCCGAGGTGCTCGCGGATATAGCTCCTGGTCATCTGGTCCAGGAGCAGGTCGCCGTGGCTGATCTGGATCTGCTGGGCTGATGTCAGGGTAGGCACGATGAACCGGTCGCAGATGTAGATGTTGAACTGGTCGCCGGAACGCCTGCCCGATGCGTGCGAGCCCAGGCGGGTCCACAGGCCCTTTGCCTGAGCTGGCTGGCCGTCGCCGACGACAAAGTCTTCGCTCTGGGCGCCGCGACCGCTCATCCCCACGTAGATGAAATCGTCCGCCCGCCAGATCGTGTACACGCCGGCTGCGCGGCGCGGCACGAGATCATTCGGCCAGTCAGCGAAGCTGAACAGCGTCCCCGATGCCAGTTCGTCCACCGTGCTGACAGTACCGGCAAAGGAGTGTCTAACCCCTGCCATCAACTGCGGTAGCAACCTGCGAGCTTGCAGCTTTTTGGTGAAGGACTTTGACGTCGGCACGGCGGACAGCGGGACAGGGGCAGCGAGCGGGCGCGGCACCAGCTGGTGAACTGATGCAGGTCCAGGGCGTAGACGTCGTGGGCCAGGCTGCGGTCCGCCGGGCCGGAAGCACCCTTACCGGCTAAGAGCACATCGAGCAGCATGCGGAAGCTAATTCACGTCGTGCTCGCGTCGCCGTTCGCCCTCTCGGTCCAGCTGGCCAGGTTGGCGCGGGTGGTCAGGGTATCTGGGTGCTCGGGGCCAAGCACCCGCTCGCGCACGGGCAGCAGCGCGTCGAGCTGATCGCGAGCCCCGGCCGCATCCCCTGCCTGCCCGGTCCAGTAGGCGAGTTCGTGGCGGGTGGCCAGGGTATGCGGGTGCTCGGGGCCCTGGACGCGCTCGAGGGCGGGCAGCAGCGCTGCATACTGGTCGCGGGCTCCAGCCGCATCCCCCGCCTGCCCGGTCCAGTAGGCGAGGTTGGCGCGGGAGGTCAGCGTGTCGGGGTGCTCAAGGCCGAGGACCCGCTCGCGCACGGGCAGCAGCGCGTCGAGCTGATCGCGAGCCCCAGCCGCATCCCCTGCCTGCCCGGTAAAGGACGCGAGGTTGCCGCGGTTGGCCAGGGTTTCGCGGTGCTTGGGGCCCAAGACGCGCTCGCGGATCGGCAGCAGCGCGGCAAACTGGTCACGCGCCCCGGCCGCATCCCCCGCTCGGCCGGTCCAGCGGGCGAGTTCATGACGGGTGATCAGGGTATCGGGGTCCTCAGGGCCCAAGACGCGTTCGCGGACGGGCAACAGGGCGGCGAACTGGTCGCGAGCCTCGACCGCATCCCCCGCTCGGCCGGTCCAGCGGGCGAGTTCATGACGAGTGGTCAGGGTGTCGGAATGCTCGGGGCCCAAGACGCGCTCGCGGATCGGCAGCAGCGCGGCAAGCTGGTCGCGGGCTTCGGCCGCATCCCCTGCCTCCCCGGTCCAGAGAGCGAGGTTGTGGCGCGCGGCCAGGGTGTCGAGGTGCTCGGGGCCGTATGTATCACTTTCCCTGCGTGCGTTGGCGATCAGCCCGAACAAGTCCTGGGCCGCCGGGTAACTGCCGCTAAAACCGAGGTACCGCGCGATCTGATACATGCCCCCGCTGGTCAGGTCAAGGACGGCCCGGGCATGCGGCAACAGCACCTCGCACGTCTGCCACGCCTCGGGCCGCCGCGTATCGGCGGGGATCGCGGCCTCGACTAGGGCCGCGGCAGCCTGCTTCCACTGGTCGGCTTCGTCCGCGGATACCCGGGCGAGGGTAACGGCCTGGACCAGGCGGTGCACCAGCACCAAACCGTCCCCGGCCGGGGTGACCAGTGAGTAACGCCGCAGCGAGGCGACCGCATCCCCGGCGGCGACCGGATCACCTAGCAACGGCCTGGCCCTGGCCGCGACGCCATGGGCAAGCTCCCCAGCGACGTGCGCATCAGAGAGCAGCAACGCCAGCGGCACCGGCTCAGGTGCCAGGCAGGCCAGCAGCTGCAGCAGGCCGGCTGCCGGCGCCGCTTCGTCCCCTAGCTGGGACAGGGCCAAGCCCAGGGTGGCAGCCACAGTCTCCGTGTGCCCGGCGGCCCAGCCGCGGGCCAGCAGGTCCGCGGCGCGGCCCCGGAACACCGACAGGTAACCCGCCAGAGTCACCCCGGCGGCCCGGGTAGCTTGAATATAAGCTGCGGCCTGCTGCAGAGCCAGCGGCAGCCCGCCCAGCACGACGGCGAGGTCGCAGGCTGCCGTCCGGTCTTGGTCCTCGGTCCGGCTGACCAGGAAATCCGCCGCGACATCCGGGGCGAGCACCGGAACATCCACTGCCTGGCCGGGCCAGTCCGGGTTCTGGCTGGTGATCAGCACCCGCCCGGTCCCGGCCGGCGGCAGGAACGCCGCCACCGAGGCCAGGTCCATGGCATTGTCGAAGATCAGCAGCCATGGCGCCACCGACCCGGCCAGGACCGCGTGCACCGATGCCGCCGGGTCCCGGGCATCGGCCGCGCCCCGGGCGCCGAGCTGAGCGGCCAGCTCGCTGAACCCCGCCGCCAGGACTGTGGCATCCTCGGCCGCGAGCTGCCACGCCACCACGACCTCGGCCAGGTGTCGGTAGGCGTACTCTACTGCCGCGCTGGTCTTGCCGACGCCCCCCAGCCCGCACAAGGCCACCAACCGCGGCCCCGGATCATCTCCGGCCGACAGCCTGGTATCCATCTCGGCGAGCAGTTCCTCCCTCCCGGCCAGCAGTGGCGGCCGCGGCGGCAGCCGCACCGGCTTCCTCGGCATCTGCGGACCGCCGCCTGCCTGCGCCAGTTCCGTCACCAGGCTGACCACCTGGGCGAGCATCCCTTCCAGCCGCTGCCCCTGCAGATGGGTCATATCCTGGTTGAGCTGGTCCGCCAGCGACGTCAGCGGCCCGCCCTGGGCCCCGCGGACCATGATCTCCCGCACGAGATACCCGGCCAGCGTTTCGGCCAGCACCCCGCCGCCCGGCACCCCCAGCAGCTCCATCGACGACTGCCCTGTGCCGGTGGCATCCGGGTCATCCAGCACCGTCAGCCGGGCCGCGATTCCCGCTTGCATCGCCTCCAGCAGCGTCTCCTGCCCGGCCAGCGCCACCTTGGGGGCGTCGCGGAACATCTCACCGATCGTCATCGCCAACTGCTGCTCTTCGGATGGAGCCAGCTGCGCCGCGGTGGCCACGACTGCGGCCTCAATCGCCGGGCGCAGCGCACGCTGCTGATCAGTGCCCAGCATCCGTGTAATTAGCTTCTTACGGCCAGCATCGGCGACGAGCCCGACCAGCCACGCCAGCAGATCATCTACAACAAAGACCACGCCAGAAGTTTCCCCCTTTTATGGCCTGCCTGCAGACGTGGTGCAAGTAAATATACGGGAGCTACTTCATACCAGGCTCCGCTTCCTTGGCCTGCTCCAGTGGGCGAGGTTGGCGCGCTCGGCCAGGGTTTGCGGGTTGCTGGTGTGGTCACGGGTGGAGACCGGGGCCGGTGACCCAGCCGGTAAGCGGCTGGTGCCCGCTGTGGTGCGGGGGCTCGAAGAACACTGTCTGCCGGAGCCCGTCGTGACAGCTGTTGCACGTGACTAGGACGTGACCCATCCCGCGACCTCGCCCGGCAGCTTCGCGGGCCGGTTCGCATAGGCATGGTTTCCAGCTCACCTGCGCCTTGCCGGGCCATAGCTGGTGACCGAACGGGCAGCACTCTGGCTTGTTTTCGAACATAGAGACAGACATCTAAGCGATCATGCCCTGACCAGCGGTTATGCGTCAATGGTCACCGTGAAAGGCATTCGGCAGCTGGACACTCACAACGAATCGCTGTGGACCGGCCGCAGTACCGTCATCTGCGGCGGTCGGCTCGCAACGCACTATTCCGCTAGGCGCAAGGCTTGACGAAACCGGGTCGCGGGGGCGACGCTCACAGGAGCGCAACATTTCGCAACTGCCAGAACGAGGAGACAGCGATGCGCCTAACGTTCATCGGCAAAGATCCCGAGTCCAATCCGACCGGATCACCTACGGTGTACCGGACCGACCGGGAAACGTGGGTCGTCCAAGGGTGGATCGTCACCGATCCTGATGCCCTAGCCCAGATGAATATCCCGGGCGGGGAGGCAGCGGTCGAGATCCCCGACAGGATGATCCAGTTCTTCAGGCGGGAGGGCCGTGACGCCGGTAACGGATGAGGAGTTCGACGAGCTGCTGCATCGCGGTTTTGAGCGGGAGGCCCTTCACCTGGAGATGCGTGATGCATACGGGACAGCGGTGGAGCTGCCGTATATGGCCAAGTGGGCGAACGGCGAGGCCGATGACCTGGAGTGGCTGCAAGGCTGGTGCGCCACGCTGCGCGAGCACGTGAGGGCTGGCAGGTGCGTCCGCCGGGCACGGGTCGTATCCGAGCCGCTGAGCGACTATCAGCGTTGGTCCTACAGCATCGCGTATCCGATGGTGGAGGCCGGGGAGGATATCCGGTGGGTGCCCCGCGGGCTTGTGTCGTCGGTCGCGCTGCCGGGGAACGATTTCTACCTGTTCGATGACCGCCTCGCGGTGTTCCTGCTGTACTCGGGAAACGGCCTGTCTGCAGGAATGCTCAGGTCATCTGAGCCTGCTGATCTCCGGTTGTGCCGTTCTGCGTTCGAGGCCGTCTGGAAGCTGTCGATTCGGCACCGTGAGTACGCCCCCGTCTAGCTCGGCCAAGGAGGCTCAGAAGGCCCTGGGCGCCCGGCTGCGGGAGATCCGCAAAGACGCGGGCCTTTCGGCGCGAGCGCTAGCGGCGACGACTGGCCAGCATTTCACCCGGGTCAGCAAGATCGAGCATGGTGTTCAAACACCTTCGGATCAGGACATCCGGGACTGGTGCCGTGCCTGCGGCGTTGAGGAGCAGATCCCTGACCTGATCGCTACAGCACGCGTTGTGGAGTCCGCGTACCTGGAATTCCGGCGGCAGGCTCGTGCTGGGATGAAACGAGTCCTGGGCGCGCACACCCTCCCGCTGTATGAACGGACCACCCTGTTCCGGATCTACGAGCACAACGTCATACCGGGCCTATTCCAGACCGCCGCTTACTGCACTGCCATGCTGTCGTTCTGGATTGACTTCCTTAACGCGCCGGACGATCTTGACACCGCGGTCACGGCCCGGATGGAGCGGCAACGTGTCATCTACAGCGCCGGCAAGCGGTTCGAAGTCGTGCTCGAGGAACAGGCATTGCGCACCTGGTTCGGCACCGCCGAGATCCAGGCCGGGCAACTGGGCCGGCTGCTGGAGGTGATGTCGGTACCGACGATCTCGCTCGGCATCATCCCGATGATGGCCGAACGGACCGCAGTTGCCTCAGCCGGATTCTGGGTCTTCGACGACTCCCTGGTCGCCCTGGAAACACCAACCGCGAGCATCGAGGTCACCCGGCCGCAGGAAATTGACTTGTACACCAGAATGTTTGAGCATCTCAAGGCGTCCGCCTGCTACGGGGCAGCGGCACGGGCATTGATCATCAGGACGCTGGGCGAACTGAGTTAGCGCAACATCTCGCAACATCGTGGACTGCATGTCCGTGCTCTTCCTACCATCGCGGCATAGCCAACCCTGATGCTTTCGCGAGCAGGAGGGAGCCGAGAGGTGCCGACCGTCCTTGCTTGCCCGTCGTGCCGCACGGGCGCGCTCGCCCGGCGAGGTGACCCGTTGTGCCTGACCTGCATGAAGGCGTCGCGGGAGATGTCACCTTGGCCGTTGTGGGTGTTCGACTCGCTGCTGCTGCGCGAGGCACTGGCGCGCGTGAACCTGGCGGCGGTCCCGGCGATCGTGCGGGCGGCGTGCGGCCTGTCGCAGCGGGACATGGCCAGCATCGCCGGGTGGAGCCCGGCCGCGCTGAGCTATTACGAACGCGGGCAGCGTGATGCCGTATTCGATATCCGCACGCTGCTGCAGTTCGCTGACGCGGTAGGGATACCACGGCCCGTTCTGCTCCCATTGATCTTGGCCGACCCGGACGCTCCCCTGACAGCAGGACCATGGCCCGGACCGGACCTGGATGCTAACGGGCGCGGCGCCGCGGCTCCGGCTGCACCAAGCGGGTCCCACATCAAGTACTGGGCAGCGTGCGCGGACGCGCTGTACGTCCGGGACCGCATGGTCGGCGGGACCGCCCTGCTCCGGCCCGCGCTGCGACAATGGCGGCTGATCCGGCGGGCTCTGCCGGGGCCGGGCGTCGTCGCCGAAGCTGGCCAGCAGATGCTGGCGACGGCAGGTGAGATGGCGTTGTGCGCGGGATGGATCGCGTTGGATGGCGGACGCCTGCCGCTGGCACGGTCGTTGTGCGCCGAGGCCAGAGAGCTGGCTAGTACGTCAGGCGACACGATGCTGGGCGTGCATGCGCTGACGAACCTATCCATGCTGTGCGCCGAGATGGCGGGCGCCGGTCCGAGTCAGGAACCGGCGCGCCGGGCGCTGCGGCTGTCCTTCCAGGCGGCGGAGGAGGGCCGTTACCTCCCGATACCCCGGCTGCATGCGCTCATTGCCCTGTGCCGCGCAACCGCGGCATCGTTGCTTGGCGACAAGGCCGCATTTCAGGCGGGGATCAGCCACGCCCGCCGGGAGATGGACCGCGGCCCGCACGAAGGTGACCCGCCCGAATGGCTCCGGTTCGTTGACGAGGCCGAGGTAACCGGGGTGGAGGCCCGGGGGTACCTGAACCTGGGCGACGCGAGCCGTAGCGCTCTGCTTTACCGGCAGGTGCTGGCGGTCAGGCTGAGCGCCCGCGGTCGTGCCGACTACGGCGCGAGGCTGGCGACCGTGCTGCTGAGGCAGGGTGCCGGTCAGGACGCGGTAACTGCGGCCGAGGACGCCCTGCTCGCGCTGGAGGGCGGGGTGACATCTATCCGGTGCCTCAACCGGCTCCGCTTGGTCCGCCGGGCGGCCGGGAACGCGGCTGGTGCGGATGACTTCTGCGAGCGCTTCGACGTCATCGAGCGGGCGCTGGCTGCTCCGCACCTGCTGCCCGGAGACGATGCGCCACTTGCCAGAGCGGACGTTCCGGCGTTATCCGGCCGGGCCGTGCTTGATGTTGCCGATGAATGAGGCCCATGCCCGCGGTCTGAGGGCCAGGCAAGCACCAGCCGGATCCTTTGAATCGCGTACCAGGCAGTCTGATCCGGCCTGTGCGACCTCGACGCAGTCGTTGCCTCCGGTGCTGCGGCTGGACTTACGCCATGGCCTGGTCAGTATCGAGTCTTGCGGTCTGGTCAACGCTGCTCCTTGGCTAGCGTGCTGATCATGGCGGCGGATCCGGCCGGGTCTAGGGCCTGAGTCTCCAGGTGAGTCCAGGCCAGGGTGAACCGGTCCACATCATCGTCGGCTTCTACATAGACGTCGCCCATCAGTCCCTCGACGTAGGCGACTGGCGGGTCCTCGAGGTCGGGGAAGGCCAGGATGACGAAGTGGCCGTCCATGCCGGCGTTCGCGCCAGCGGTGAACGGGAGTACCCGGACGGTGACGTTAGGCCGGGCGGCGATGTCGGCGAGCGCAGTGAGCTGCTGGCAGGTTACGGAGGGCCCGCCGACCTGGCGGTGCAGGACGGCTTCATCCAGGATCAGGTGTATTTCTGGCGGCTGCGGCCTGCTGGATAGAGCGTCTTGCCGGGCGGTACGGGCTGCCACCCGGCGTTCGGCGTCTTCGGCGCTGATAGCCGGGCGGGTTCGCCTGATCATCTCGCGGGCGTAGCCGGGTATCTGGAAGATCCCAGGCATCAGGTGGGCGTTGATGCGGATGGTGGCCGCTTCGGCCTCCATGGCGATGTAGCTGCCGGTGAATACATCGCTGTAGGCGGTCCACCAGCCTCGCCTGCGGGCGTCGCGGCCGAGCTGGATGAGCGCTTCGCGCTGCGGGGAGCGGACGTCGTACAGGTCGAGCATGTCCGCCAGGTCGTCGGTGGTGATCCGGGACCGGCCGTTTTCCAGCCGGTAGAGCTTGCTCGTGCTCCAGCCGAGGCGCTGCGCGGCGGCGTCCATCGACAGGCCGCTGCCGTGGCGCAGCCGCTCGACCTCGCGGATCAGGCGGCGTCCCCGGACGGTCGGGCTGTATTCCACGTATCCCTCGCATCTGGCCGTTCGTGCTTCGAGGTCAGCGTGAGGCCTCCTGGACGCGGCTCGCAACACATCGTCACAACACTTCGTTGTGAGTGACCGGCCGTCGGTCTTGCATATCGTCACTGGTGAACCCTTCCTGCGCCTGAAAGCGGTCAGGCACGATGACGACTGGCCGGCTCAGCAGCTGACGCGGCGCGATCCCTGACCAGCGCAGTACCACGATGCTGCTGACACATATTCCGCCGGCCGTCGTCGCGGATGAGGACGGACGAGATGGCAACCGGGCTCTGGCAGGTGCGCAGGAAATCGCGAAGGCGCTTCGACTGCCGCGATCCGCGCTCGGCTATCCGGCACCCGCAGCGGCCCGGCGCACAAGGGCAGCGGTGATGTCGCACGTAATCCGGGACTCGCGGCGCCGGGGGACGCGGCCGGGGCACGGCAGGACCGAGCCGGCCCCGCCCGGATGGGAGGCGGCAGCGTCCGGGCTCCTGGATTGCATTAGCGACGGCACGGCGGCGGATCTGCCTGTCCTGTCCGTGGCGGGACTGGCCGCCGGGTTCGGTGTCACCGGGGATGCGGCCGAGTACGCCCTGCGTGTGCTGGCTGTCGCGGGCATCGTGGTGCGGCAGCCTGACCTGACCTTCTGCATCGCGTACGCATGTCACCTGCCGCGGATCGGCAAGCCCGCCGACTCGCGCATATGGGTGCAGATGGCGAACAGCATCCTGGCGGCCATCGAGCTGGGACTCCTGGAGCCCGGCAAGCCCGTCCTGACGGTGAGAGCTCTGGCCTCCTGCTGGGATGCGAGCCGGGAGCCGGTCAGCAAGGCCTACCGTGAGCTGGCCTGGCTGGGCTACCTGGCCAAGATCCCAGGCCACCGCTACACCGTCGCGTCCGGCATCACCGCGGAACGGCTACCAGGCCGTTGTGCCGGGCCGGCGGCAGCCGCGTCCTGTGGCGGGGGGCGGCCATGAGCGGCCCGCGGGCCGGGGGCGGCCTGCAGGCTGCTGCTGGTCCGCTCGCCGGGACCGGGCGGGTCGCCGATGACCTGTACCTGATGGCCCACGACGAGAACACCGGACGGCCGCTGATCGGGCCGCGCCTGCTGGGGACCGGGCTGGCCGCCGCGCTGCTGGCCGAGCTGATGCTCGCCGGCGGCCTGGTCCTGCACTACGGCAACGTCGGTGGCGTCACCGTGACCAGCGGGATGGTGATGGCCTGCCACGCCGAGATCGCCGATGACCTGGCCAGGCACGTCCACCAGGTGGTGGCCGTCGAGCCGCAGCTGCATCCGCTGCAGGTATGGCTGGAGTACCTGGCCTGCGACGCCGCGCGGAACGTGGCGTTCCGGCTCGGGCAGGCCGGCTACCTGGAACAGGCACCCCGCCGGCTGCCGTGGAAGGCGGCCCGGTGGGTCCCGGTCGACCCGGACTGGGCGTACACGCCGCTGAGCCGCGCATGCCGCGCAGCAGCCCCGGACCGCAGGTTCGATCCCGGCCACGCCGTCCTGGCGGGCCTCGCCGAGGCGTGCGGGCTCGGGTTTCGCATGACCGGGCTGCTGCCGGCCGGGCGCTGCGTCGCGGACGCCACCCGCCGGCTCGACATGCCGCTGCAGGACCTGATCAGCGTGACGCAGACCGCCGCGGGCGCGGCCGTGCTCGCCCACCGCACCTGACTCCTTTGACACCCCGATAAGAACTGGAGGAACGATGACGTTCCCAGCGCAGGCCCGAACGAGACGGCACGGCTCGGTATCACAGGCGCTGGCCCGGGACCGGCTCGGCGTGCCTGCCGTGCTGTTCTTCGTCCTGGCCGGTGTCGCGCCGTTGACGGTGGCGGCCGGGGTGATCCCGACTGCCTACGCGACGACCGGGCTGACCGGGATACCGGCCGCGTTCGTGGTGATCGCGGTGATCTTGGCCATCTGGTCCAGCGGGTACGTCGCGATGACCCGCCACATCACCAACGCGGGAGCGTTCTACGCGTTCATCAGCGCTGGCCTCGGCCGGGTCGCCGGGGTCAGTGCCGCGCTGGTCGCGCTGCTGGCGTACACGTTCCTCCAGGTCGGCTTGTACGGGGCGCTCGGCCCGGCCGCCGCTAGCCAGGCCGCCGAGCACCTCGGGATTCATGAGCCGTGGTGGGCGTTCGCGCTCGGCGCGTGGGCAATCGTCGCCGTCCTGGGACTGCTCCGGGTCGACGTCACCGGGAAGATCCTCGGTGTCCTGCTTTGCGCCGAGATCGCGGTGATCCTTGCCGAGACCGCCGCCGGGCTGGCCGGGCCGGCGGGCGGCCACCTGGCGCTCGGCACCTTGTCTCCTGCGGCGCTGACCGGCGGCGGATTTAGCACGTTCGGTGTGCTGGCGGTCGTCGCCGTGCTCGGGTTCGTCGGGTTTGAGCAGGCGCCCGTCCTGGCCGAGGAAGCCAGGAATCCCCGGCGCACCGTCCCCGCCGCGACCTACGTGGCGCTCGGCGCGATCGCCGTCGTCTACGCCGGGGTCAGCTGGGCGATGGCGGTACGGAACGGGCAGGCCCACGTGGTCGGTGCGGCGGGCCAGCAGGGGCCGGGGTTGCTGTTCGGGCTGGCCGGGAACGGGTTCCTGGCCCAAGCGGCTCCGTGGCTGTTCGTCACCTCGCTATTCGCCGCCGCGCTGGCGTTCCACAACTGCGTCTGGCGCTACGCGTTCGCACTCGGCCGGGAGAACGTGCTGCCTGCCGCGCTCGGCCGGACCGGCCGCAACAGCGTCCCGCGGGCCGCGTCAGCGGCCCAGAGCGTGACCGGGCTGATCGCGATCGCGGTCACCGCGCTGGCCCGGCTCAGCCCGATGAACGGGCTGTTCTTCGGGCTCGGGACCACGGGCGGATTCGGGATCCTGCTCCTGCTCGCAGTGACCGCCGTCGCGGTGATCGCGTTCTTTGCCCGCGACCCGCGCGGCGAGAGCGCCTGGCGGCGGCTGGCCGCGCCCGGGCTTGCCGCGGTGCTGCTGATCGTGATCGTGGTCCTGGCCGTCCTGCACTACGGCACGCTGCTCGGCGTCGCGCCCGGCAGCCCGGCGGCGTGGGCGCTGCCGGCCAGCTACACCGCCGTCGCCGCCGCCGGGATCACGTGGGGGCTGGTCCTGCGGGCCCGCCGCCCGGATGTATACCAGGTGATCGGCCTCGGTGCTGACGCTGCCGCCAGGCGGGTGATGCCGTGACCGGCCGCTGCCAGCCGGTGCCCTCCGGCGCAGGCCCAGCGGTGGTCCGCGCCGGGGAACGCGACCTGGAGGTCCTCAGCCAGGTCATCGCCGGCGCGTTCCACGATCTGGCGGTGTCGCAGTGGCTGATCCCGGACCCGGACGCGCGGTCCGTCATCTTCCCCGGCTACTTCCAGATCCTGCTCCAGCACGCCCTAACCGCCGGGCTGGTCTGTACCACCCCGCGGCGGACCGCCGCCGCGCTGTGGCTGCCCGCCACCGGGCCAGTGCCGCCAGACCGCGAGTACGCCAGGCATTTGGCCCAGGCCACCGGCCCGTTCGGCGAAAAGTTTCTGGCCTTCGACGCGGAACTTGCCCGCCGCCACCTGACCGGCGTCCCGCACCAGTATCTGGCCATCCTCGCCGTCCGCCCAGACACCCAGGGCCAGGGCACCGGCACCGCCCTGCTCCAGGACCGCCACGCCACCCTCGACCGGCAGGGCACCGCGGCCTACCTGGAGGCATCCGACGAACGAACCCGCAACCTGTATCTCCGGCGCGGTTACACCGATCACGGGAAGCCGATCGAGCTGCCTGATGGGCCCCGTATGTACCCGATGGCACGGATTCCGGGGCCACGACCTCAGCGGGAACCAGCATCATGACCGGCCGGTCCCCGACGAGAACACCGACCATGCCGCCACCGCGTCTGCACCCGCCGCAGCCAGAGGTTGCGGGCTGGCCGCTGCGCGCGGCCCTGTACCTGGGAGCGCTGCCCACCGCCCCCGGCTGTGGCCGGGCCTGGACCCGCCAGATCCTGCGGGAATGGGATCTAGACCACCTGGTCGACAGCACCGAACTTCTTGTGTCCGAGCTGACCACCAACGCGATCCAGGCATCCGCCCCGGTAGCCGACGCAGCTATCAGGGTGTGGCTGGCCTCAGACTGCCAGCGAGTCGCGATCCTGGTCTGGGATCCCAGCCCGCAGCCGCCGGTACCGGCAAATCCCGGCCACGACACCGAGAACGGCCGGGGCCTGCTGCTCGTCGAGGCCCTCAGCCTCCAATGGGGCTGGTATTTCCCCGCCAGCGCTTCTCTCGGCCGCACCGGCAAAGTGGTCTGGGCCATCCTGGCGTGAGGGGCCGTCTCTTATGTCCGTCGTTGGGCTGCACACCGAGTGCGATACACATAAACTAACGATAGTGGTCGACTACTTGCTTGTGCGCCGGAGGCTCGCCATGACGTCGCCGGGCGCCGAGGACCATCCGGACCCGCGCGCCTACGTGCGCATCGCGGGGATGGTCCGCGAGATGATCGCCAGTCAGGCCTTGCCTCCGGGCTCGCCCGTGCCGAGCATCACCAGGCTGTGCCGCGAGCATGGTCATGCCCGGCAGACTTGCGGACGGGCGATGAGACTGCTGGAAGGCGAGGGCCTGCTGCACCGCGTGCCCGGGCTCGGCTACTATGTCACGTCGCGGCTGGAGGCCTGAGATAACACCGGCGACGCGTTGCTGCCGGGACCGGTAACAGGTCCTGGACCGGACTCGTTTCCGGTGCCGGTCGATGCGGGTTGTCGCCGATGGCCAACAGGGTTTCCGGGTCTAGCCCGAGGATCGCGCGGAGCTGGGCGCGGTCGATGTCGGCGTCGCGGATGAGAGCAAGCAGTTCTGCATACTCCTGATATTGCGGAGTCTGGGGTTGGCCGGTCTCGCCACGGTGGCCCTCGTGATCGGCGTGGCCGCGTGCCGCGCTGCGGGCGGCGCGGCTGAGCATGAGCTGGACAAGCTCCGGGTTCACGTCGGGCAGCATGAGGGTGATCAGCTCCGGCCCGACGTCCGCCGTGGTCCGTCGCTCGCCGGCTTGTTCCGCCATCCTCTGGTCCCTTCCTGCCGCGTCTATCGAGCCAGCCGGGCCGTCGCCGGGCCGGGGCGCATGCCCTCGTCGGCGGCGCCGTGCGTGCCGGTCAGCACGTGATCCGTCATGAGTCCTGTCATCTCCTGGCCCCTGTTAGCTGGCCTGCCTGGTCCTGGTGGCCTGCAGTTCCGGCACCGCGGCCTCAGCAGAACCGAATTAACTTTTAGTAGTTATACGGTTACTCTGGATAATCTGTCACAGACTGCTCATACTGGATGTAACGGAGCGCAGACATCCAGGACCGGAAACGGCAGTGCCGATTTTCGGTGCGGTGCCCGCACAGTGAACCCCGGGAGCGCAGCGAGATGACCCGCCTGGACGACGTGGAATGGCGGCGCCGCAAGGAACTGCGATCGCTGCTCACGGCTCTACGGTCACGGCGGGGCGGGAACGGCGGGAAGCGGCTGCGCCAGGACGATGCTGCAATCTTGAGCGGGCTGAGCACGCGCAGGTACGCCGCTCTGGAGCGCGGCGCCGTAGCCAACCCGCCCCTGGACCTGATCGAGAGCGTGGCGAGCGGGCTGGCCATGACCCCGGCCGAGCGGAGCGCCCTGCACGTGCTGTCCAGGGGCCAAGATCCGCCCATGCCGCCGGCCGCGCCGGGCGGGGAACGGCCGGAGATCGACCCGGGCCAGCGTGAGCTGATCGACCGGCTGGATGCCCCGGCCGCGATCACCGACGAGACGTGGACACTGCTGATCCGCAACAAGGCGCTGACGGCATGGACTGACGGCTGGTTCGACCGGGTCCCCCCGCGCCAGCAGAATCTCGTGCTGTTCTTGTTCACCCCCACGGCGGAGCAACTGCTTCCCGACATCCACGCCTACCGCCGGGATGTCGTCGCCGGGCTGCGCTACCAGTACGTCCGCCACATCGGGTCGGAGCGGTTCGGCGCAGTGATCAGGATGCTCCTGGAAACAGGACCGGAGGCCCGCGACCTGTGGGGACAGCACGAGATTGTCCTGCCACGGCGGCACTCCGCAATCCGGGTCCGCCACGACCGCGGCGCGGTCGAAGCCAGCACGCTGCTGACCTCCCTATCACCACGGACCTGGCTGATGGCCGCCTGGCTGCCAGAAGGCCTGCAACCACCAGGCTGATGAGCACCCAGAGCGCCGCCCTAAGGGCTCGCCGCGTCTTGTCGCGGTTCTAAGTCACCACAGCGGGAGCGTGCGCCGCGGGGACAGCGCACGCTCCCGAACTGCTTACACCCACTGAATGCCGCGGACCGCCATCGCGGTCTCCTTTCGCCGACACCATGCGCCGGGCCGCCCTCCCAGGTCCGTCCGCGCGTTCACCAGCCATGTTTCTCCGCCCGCAGGGAAACCGACGGCATTTCACCTGTCTGTAAGAACTTCCGCCCGAACCCGGCATGGTGAGGCACCGTAATCAGGCAGTAGCGGCCGGAACGACTCCAGTCCCGGGAAAGGGGCGTCATGGCCTTGAGGTCACCGTTGCGGGACTGGCCGGTATGGCAGCTGCCCCGGTGGCTCGCCACCTACATCACTGCCGTGATCGCGGCCTACGTCGCCGTGGTCGCCGGAGCGCTGGCCACCACGTCGGTACGGCCCGGCGACCTGCGGCTGTGCGCTGTGTTTGTCGGCTGCGGCGCGGCTTCGGTGGAGCTCACCCGCCGGGCCGGGGAACGGGAGGGCCTGGCCCGGGACGTGTACGCCATCTGGGACCTGTCTGCCGCGCTGCTGCTGCCACCGCTGTACGCGCTGGTGATCCCCCTCCCGCGCGCGGTGCACAACGAATGGCGCATCCGCCGCACCCTGCTGCACCGCAGGGCCTACAGCACTGCAGCTTACGGCCTGGCCTACGCAGCAGCCTCGGTAGTCTTCAGGTCCGCCGCGCCCCTCCTGCGCGGCGGCGGACCGGGCGGCCATGCGCCGACCTGGATCGTGCTTGCTGCCGGGTGCGGGCTGGTCAGCATGGCCGTTCAGACTTGCCTGATCATTCCCCCGGTCAAGGTCACCGCGGATCCCGGCACCCGGGTGCTCAGCCTGGTCCTCGGCCGGGAGGCGGTCTGCAACCAGGCCACGGAGCTGTGCCTGGCCGTGCTGACCGCGTTCGCCGCCGTGCACAGTGCCCTGGCCTTGGTCGTGGCGCTGCCCCTGGTGATAGTGCTGCAGCGATCGCTGCGCCACGCCTCACTGGCCGCGGCGGCCCGGACCGACGCTAAGACCGGGCTGCTGAACGCCGTCGCCTGGCAGCGCGAGGCCGCCGTAGAAGTCACCCGGGCCGCCCAGGCGCGCACTCCGCTGGCCGTCGCGATCGCTGACATCGACCACTTCAAAGCCGTCAACGACACGCACGGCCACCTCGCCGGGGACGCCGTGCTCGCCGCGGTCTCCGCCGCCATGCGGGACCTGCTGCGCGACTGCGACCTGTGCGGCCGGTTCGGCGGCGAGGAATTCACTGTCCTGCTCCCGCGAACCACAACCGCCCAGGCTCTTGAGATCACCGAGCGGATCCGCCAGGGGATCTCCCAGCTCGCCGTCCCGCGGGACGGGACCGCGGCAATCCGGGTCACCATCTCTATCGGGGTCGCCGTCCCCAGCCGGGCTCGCTGCACCCTCGATGACCTCCTCGCCGCTGCCGACCACGCCCTCTACCAAGCCAAGCGCAGCGGCCGCGACCGCGTTGTCATCTACCCAGACACCCCGGTTCCGCAGGCAAGGCAGTCGCTGCCGCCAGCGCGCGCCAACGCCCTGCTGGGATAGTGGCCAGCCGCGCCAGCGGCCTAGCCCTCGCTGGAAACTAGAAGCCCGGCGGCCGGCCTGGCCGGTCCTGAAGATCTTCGGACTCGGGGCCGGAACAAGTTCTCACGATCAGGCCGGAATGCGGTACGGGCGCAGGTTCCCGATTCCGGCGCTCGGTTCCGCGCCCTTCTGTGGTTCCGGTCTCTTACTACTGCAAGGCGTGCAACGAGGAAGCTGGCCGCGTTGTGGGCGGGCGCTTCTAGCCGCCGATCCGCCGAGGCCCGTCGCAGGCGTTAGCGAAGGATCCGCGCAAGATGGCCAGCGCCGATCGTCACAAGCATGGCGGTGACGGTGACGGCAGGGAGCGGCGCCGTGGGCCCGATCCATCTCGGCGGGTGCTTGCTGCCCGCAACTCACACAGGGCGCCGCGAGCTTGTGCCGCCGCCCGCGTACTTTGTGGTGCGGAGTGAGCCCTGCCGCCCGCAGCCAGCGATCTTCCATCGGTACGGCTTCTTTGCCGCCCGCCACTAACTCGGCCGCGGGCGGTGTGCGCACGCGGCCAGACCCCCAGGTTGGGAAGGCATATTCTTACGCGCGCCGCGTGGTGTCTTTTAGTGACGGTGATGGCCGGCGGTGCCGGGCGTTGCAATAGCGCGGTCTATGTTGGTACATTTTGCGGCAGTGAAGAGAAAGGCTGCCGGGCGCCTTTCCAGGGTCCCGCTGAGAACGGTACCGTGCGAAGCAAGATACGCTTAAACCCGACATATGTTTGGACCGGGCGCGGTCCCTACATACAATTGCCGCTATACAGCGGACCCCGGCAGAATCCCTGGCGGGAAATCTCGCGGCAAAGGGTCCGGGGACCTTTCTGCGGCTTTGGAGCACGGGCATGGCTGAGACAACCACCGGCAACACGGGCCGCGGCGCCCCGCAGCGGTCGCGGCGGCCCAGAGACGGGTCCAGGCGCCACAAAGTCGAGCTCCGCCTCAACGACGAGGAACTTGAGCTGCTGGAAGAGGCCGCAAGCCGGTCAGGGCGCGCCCGGGGCGCCCACGCAGCCGAACTCACCATAGCGGCCCTGCGGGGCCGCCCCGCAGCCGACAGTGCGGCATTGCGCGAAATACTCAGGGAACTGTACAACGCTGCCGGGCTGGTCCGCAGAATAGGCGTGAACCTCAATCAGGCGGTCGCCAAGCTCAACGCGACCGGGCAGCGTTCCGGGGATCTTGTTCCGTACGCGGCGGAGAGCATCCGTCTGGCCGAACGCCTCGATACGGTCGCGGAAGAAATACGGAAGGCTCTGCGGTGACAGCCGGAATACATTCCGGCTCCGCCGGATTTCTTCCGGCCTGCCGGAAGGAATCTCGGACGGCGGGCGGAATCCCTTCCGGCAGACCGGAACGGACCGGGGGCAGCGCACGGAAGGCGTGCGGGTGATCGGGAAGATCACCGCGCCGCGCGGAGAGCATGTCGAGCCGCTCATCCGTTACCTGTACGGGCCCGGGCGCCGGGAAGAACATACTGACCCCCATATTGTCGCGGGCTGGCGCCACCCGGCGGAGCTGGAGCCGCCGCTGCGCGAGAACGGCACCCGGGATTTCGGTAAGCTGACCGGCTTGCTGAACCAGCCGCACGCGGCGATGGGCAGCTGGGGGGCCGCCCGGCCGGTGTGGCACTGCTCGATGCGCGCCGCACCCGGGGACAAGACCCTCAGCGACGAGGAGTGGGCGCAGATCGCCTGCGAGGTCATGCACCGCACCGGCCTGGCGCCCTGCGGCGAGGAAGACGACGCGGTCCGCTGGGTGGCGATCCGGCACGGCCAGGACCATATCCACATTGTGGCGATGCTGGCCCGCCAGGACGGGCGCCGTCCCAGTACGCGTAATGACCGGTACCGGGTCCGGGATGCCTGCCTGGCCGCGGAACGGCGGTACGGGCTGCGGTCAACCGCGCCCGGCGACCGGACGGCCGCCCGGTGCCCGTCGCGGGCCGAGTCGGAGAAGGCAGCCCGCCGCGGCCTGGAAGAAGCACCGCGGGTCACGCTGCGGCGCCAGGTCAGCACCGCTGCCGCCGCGGCGGGCAGCGAGCAGGAGTTCTTCGCCCGGCTGCGGCAGGCCGGCGTGCTCGTCCGCACCCGCCACAGCAGCCGCGACCCGGCCCAGTTCACCGGGTACGCCGTCGCCCTGCCCGGCGACACCACCAAGGGCGGGGATCCGGTCTGGTACGGCGGCGGGAAACTCGCCCCGGACCTGACCCTGCCCAAACTGCGGCGGCGCTGGCCCCAGCCCGGCCGCGATGACCGTTTCACCGCGGCGGAGCGCAGCGCGGCCTGGGATCACGCGGCGCAGGCCGTGGACCACGCCGCAGCCCACATCCGCAGCCTGCTCGCCGGAGACGACCCGGGCACCGCCACCGATGCCGCGTGGGCGACGTCGGACACGCTGCACGCAGCCGCCGCGGCGCTGGGCAGCCGGATTCTCCGGCAGGCCGCCGACGCCTACGACCGCGCGGCCCGGGCACCATACGGGCGCACCCCGACGCCCACTCCGGCCGGGGATGGGCTGCGCCGGGCCGCCCGGCTGCTGTCCGCCTACGGGTACATCACCAGCGACCCGTCGTTCCGGCCGCTGGTGCTGATCATCCGGCTGGCCGCGCTCGCCGACGCGGTCGCGGACCTGCAGCACAGCCAGCAGCACGCCGCCAAGGCCGCCGCCGCCCTGCGCGCCGCCCAGCACCTCCACGCCGCCAGCGGCACCCATGCCGCACCAGCCCCGGCCGGCAAGCGCCCGGCACGGTCGGCGGCCACGCTGGCGGATGCCGGATTCCCGGTACCGCCCGGCCCGGACCCGGCCACGACGCCCGGCCCGGAACCACCACCGCGAGCCCGGCCCCCAGCGCCATCAAGACCCGGGCAGCAGCCACGACGCCCGTAAAGCAACGATCCCGAAGGAGCATCTCATGGACACCTCTGATGTCTACCCCGACCCGTTCGGTGACGCGCTGAGCTACTCATCCCAGCGCATGGCCCAGTTCGTGTCGCTCATCACCGCCGGGGTCACGGTCGAGGCCCGCCGCAGAGCGCAGCACAACGCCGCCAAGACCATCCGCAGCGAGCGGGCGCTGCGGGAACTGCAAGATCAAGAACGCGCCGCTTACCAGCTAGCACGGGCCGGCTGGGCGGCGGCCCGTGATCCGCGGTTCATGGGCCAGGCTGACCTGCTCCAGGCAGCCCGCGCGTGGAGCGCGGCAGCGGCCTATGCAGATGCCGACCCTGGGGCCGCTGAGGCTGTCCGCACATGCGAGCAGCGGCTGCGCGTCCTGCACCCGTACGCGATGGCCCGGTATGACCGGCTCCGCGGCGACGGGGCCACGCCGTTCGACGCGATGCGTGACGCCCTGCCGTTGTTCGCCCGCGCCTCGCACGCACGTCCGGGCGACCCCGCCGCCGGACGGCCCAGCCTGCCCGCCCCGGACAGTCCTGGCAAAGCATCATGGGACAGCAGCGCGGACGATCCCGGCGTGACCCGGGCTGCTTCTGGTTCCGGCGCTGTCCGGCAGGCTGAGCAGCGCGGTCAGCAGATCGTGCAGGAACTGCAAGCCCGCGCCGCGGCCGAGCGCGGGTACGCGCTGAGCCCGGACGAACTGGTGACCACCCTGGGCGCCACCACCACCCTGCCGGGCGATGTCATCGCCCGGCTTGCCCGCGCGGACAGCCAGGACCTCATCGCGGGGGCAGCGGAACGGACCCCCGCAGGTGATCTCAGCAGTGCCTCGGCTGGTTCGCTCCCAGGCGGTGTCGCGCACGGCGAGTACCTCACCGCGGAAGCGCAGGGCCGGCTGATTGCCGACACGGCAGCAAGCCATGCCGCCGGCGACCGCAGCGCGACGCGGTTGGCAGCCGAGAGCTTTCCCTGCACCGCCGCCGACGCCGTCACCGCGGCGGCTACAGGCGCGCAGGCGACATCATCCGCCGCCCGGGCGAACACGGCCGTGCATATTCGCCGGCCTGGCCGTTCGGCATGAGACAGCGTCGGCTGCTTGACCAGCTCAATGGCAGGTCAATCACAGGTTTATCGAAAGTCATCTGAGGACCGCGGCAGATGAAGCGGAGAAACTCCTGCGATCCGCCGGCCAGAGCGGTGGCGCCGCGGCAACAAGGCGCGTCCGAAATTGTCCGGAAGGCGAGGCAGATCGACTAACCTGATAGATGATCAGGCAGCGCATTCACGGCTTTGGGGCGGGCAGCAATGCGGGATACCCGGCGGCATCTCGTGCCGCAGAACCAGGAGGCGCGCCTTCACGAGACCGCGGTTATGTTGCTGGCGGAGGAAGGTCAGTCCGTCCCGGACTGGGAGATTGTCGGCCCGCAGATCGCGGCCGAGATCGACCGGCAGTCAAGCCAGCTGACTGCTGATGCGCGGACCGATTACGACGCCTTCGAGAGGCTACGCGCACGAGCCGTACACACATACGGGCGCGTTGACCCCGTCGTCTGCGGGCTCGCCGGAGCTGTGGCCGGATACCTGTTCCTGGTCATCGCGGGGCCGGAGTTCCTGCCACTGGCGGCGGCCAACCCCGGGCTCGGCCTGACGCCTTTAATCCTAGCGATCCTCGCGGTCGCGCTTGGCGTCCGCTGGACGCTGTGGCGACGGCGCCGCAGGGCGCTCATGCGCTCTGTCCCTGCGGCCTACCAGCACTGGACGGAGGTCCTGCGAGACCAGGTGCTGCGGCCGTTCATCGTGGAGAAGCGGAACGACGAGGTGCGGAACCCCCGGCTGTTCGACACCAGCATCGGTGAGAATGCCCCCCCACGGCTCATCGAGGGAAACGAGCCGCGGCGTCTGGTGGTAACCGAGGCGATGACCCAGGTCAGCGCCACGGCAGAGAACGTCCACTCCGGCAGCCTGGGAGTCAGCGGTCCACGCGGCGTGGGCAAGAGCACCATCTTGCAGTTTTTCGGCGCGGACGTGGCCGCCGACGATGGCAGGGACCTCCGGCTGGTCGTGCCCGCCCCGGTCGACTACGAGCCAAGGGAATTCATCATTCACCTGTTCAGCCGGCTGTGCGAGGCCGTCCCGCACGGCCCGGCTGACCGGTCAGAGCTCGCGGCGGAGACCCGCCGTCACCTGGAGCAGATCAGGTACTTGCGCACGTTCACGACAAGCTGGTCTGCCTCGCTGACGCCGAGGTCCTTCCTGGCCCTGGCACGCGGCTCCGCGAAGCAGCGCGCCGAGCAGCCGGTCACCCTGCCTGAGCTGGTAGAAAGCTTCCGCGCCTACGGCGCGCGGGTGGCCTCCTGGCAGCGGTCCGCTCAGGGCGGGGAAGGGCGCGTGGTCATCGGGATCGATGAGGTCGACAAGATCCGTGACAGCGACCGCGCTGAGGCTTTCCTGAATGACATCAAGGCGATCTTCGGCGTGCCAGGCTGCCTGTACCTGGTGTCCCTGAGCGAGGACGCTATGGCTGGCTTCGCCCGCCGCACGCCGTCGATCCGGAGCACTTTTGACAGCGCGTTCGACGAACTGGTCCCGGTGGGACCGATGACCTACCGGCACAGCGAGCAGCTGCTCTTCAAGCGGGTTACCGGCGTGCCCCGGCCGTTCATAGCCCTCTGCCACGTCCTGGCAGGCGGCCTGCCGAGGGACCTCGTCCGCGCCGCCCGGGCACTCATCGACGTGACGCCAACCACGGGCGAGAAGCCGTTGCCTGAGACGGCGGGCGATCTGATCCACCGTGAGCTCGAGTCACTCCGGCAGGCATCTGTCCGCCACCTCGCCGAGAACGCTGGGCCCGGGCCGCTGCTCGCGGCCCTGCACGACCGCCGCTGGCCCGGCATAACGCCATGCCAGTTCACCGACGCCGCCCTGCAGATGGCAGGCACGGCACGAGACGCGGAGTCCGACTCAACCCGGCAGCTATGCCAGGAGGTTGTCGTATCACTGTCGTTCTACGCGACCGCTCTAGAGGCCTTCGGCCCCGCCGCCTTGGACCGCCTCGTCACCTGCCTTAAGGACCGGAACTACGCCATCATCGACGACCTAGCCACCGCCCGCTACGCCATGAGGGTGAACGCCGGGCTCGCGCACCGGCTGCTCGAGCAGTACCGCCTGCAGAACGGGATGGGACAGGGCTATGGCGTCAGGTAGGCCGCGCCTGCGGTGGGCAGCGAAAGCACGAGTATCGGCTGCATTCTGCCTTGCGGGTGCCGTGGGAGGAACTGGCCTGTATTTCAGCAACCTCACCTACGTCAGGGCCGGCGACGAGGCCGCCAGGTCAGCCGCTGCCGCGCAGCAGGCCGCCGCTGCCGTGCAGCAGGCCGCCACGTCTGAACTCCAGGTGCCACGTGAAACGAAGCCGACGAGTAAACTCCAGGCCGCCGCCGACCTGGCGGGGTTGCTCTCGCAGAGTACCTCGGACCGCAGCGCCCTCCTCCAAGCGACCAATGACGTAGCCAGCTGCGGGCCGCTGCTGAGTGCAGACCAGGCGACCATCCAGCAAGTGGCCTTCGTTCGGCGAGGCCTACTCACCGAGCTCACCAGCCTCGGGTTGGGGTCCTATCTGCCCGCAGCGTTGCTGTCGGACCTGACCGCGGCGTGGCAGAGCTCGCAGCAGGCGGACCTTGACTACGCCCAGTGGGCATCCGACGAGAGATCGAAAGGCTGCACGCAGTACGACTTCACTGACACCAGCTACGGGGCGGCTGCCGAGCCGGACGTTCAGGCATCTGCCGACAAGGATGCCTTCCTCGCGCTGTGGAACCCGATCGCCAGAAAGTACGGCCTCCCCACCTACGACGCGAGTCAGATATGAGCGCGGAAGAGCCAGCTGTGATGAAACTTGAGGACCCCAGCTGGGCACGGCCTTACGGAAGGCCTCCATACTTAATGATGGCTGCGATGCTCCCCTGCTCGATCACTCCTTTGACGTGCAGCTCTTCAAGCTGGCCGTTACGGATGACCAGCATCGTCAGGGCCTTCAGCCACGGCGGAGCATCAGCGGGATCGTACTCGGAAGATTCCTCATAGGATGGAACTGCCAGGATTTCCTGAGTCTCCTGATCCATACGGGCAGTAGCTTCCGCCTGCGGCATAACGTCGTCCGCCACCATCGCCGCTTCATCGTCGGTAGCCTTGCAGACATCCACGAGAATGCCGGGAAGAAAATCACGGCAGAACTCAAGCCAGTGGTCGGGTGGCCGGGAGGAATTTCACCCCCCGGCCACCCGACCAGTATTTGGGATCGGGGGCTTCGGGCATGGCTACCTCATTCACAAATCTGGCGAGCCGCCTCAGTTACCAATCAGAAACTCGGAATCTGGAGGATACATATCGCATCATCACAGCTCAAAGTGTCGCATAACCACAGAAATATAGTTTTCCCTTAGTAATCTCATGGAGGTGACGCATCGGGCGATAAAGCCATTGTAGCCTTACTCTTATCAACCTACTGCAGCGCGTACCATCTGGTTACTTGATGGGTGCCAGGGCGCCGCGCAGGTTGGATGGCCGGTGACCAGGTCTACGGAAAATGCGTCGAAACTATATTGCAGTACATGTCACGCCTGCTGACACAGGCTGATGACCGGCTGACAGATAACCGGCGCAGCGCTTCGCGCTCGCGCCCTAAGCGGACGTGGGGCCACCGCGACCGTACTCACGATTGGTGTCGTGAGATGCTGATGGCGAATGACACGTAACAAATGTGTACAGCACGACGACCTCGAGTTCACCTTCGTGATCGTAACGATCCGCGTTCCTTGGTCAAGCGGCTGCCGCGCCTGGGCGGCCGGGATATCACAGGCTCGTCATCGTGGCGGATGGTCGCGGGCGGGTGCGGGAAGCTGCTTGCGGCGAGTAGCGGCGCCCGGTCCGCCGTAAGGTTGCCCGGCCGGGCGGCGTCGCGGGTAACCGCGTTGGCGACTTCGGCCAGGACCTCGGAGTAGTTGGTGAAGCCGAGCCGTTCGGCCACGCGCATGGTCTGGTAGGCGACGTCGGCGGGCAGGACGCGGGCGATCTCGGGGAGTTCGGGGTTCGCGACGGGCCGCATCTGGTCATCGATCGTGGCCAGTTCGCGGTTGCCGGTGATCTGCCTGATTGCCTCGGCGCTCCCGGCGGGGAGCAGGCCGGCGATGACGGTGGCCGTGCTGCGCATGGCCAGCAGCGGTCCTTCGGGATCGCGCAGCCGCCGCTCCCACGGGGCGAGATGAGCGTCGATGATGACGGAGGACAGCGGCTGCACCTGGTCCCGCAGAACCGTCCGCAGAGCCGCCGGACCCTTGATTTGCAGGATCTCAGCGGGGTCTTTGCCGGGCAGGACCGCTGATTGCAGCCGACTGCTGACTGTGCGCAGGAGGTCGTGGGCGCGGACGGCGGCCTTGCGGCCGGCCGGGTTGTTGTCGAACGCGACGAGGATCCCGGTGCTACCCAGATCGGCGGACTGCGCGACGAGCGTGGCTTGCTTGCTGGTCAAGGCGGTGCCGCAGGGCGCCAGGCCGACGTGGTGGCCGGGATCTGCCACGGTGACGGCGATCGCGTCGAAGGGGCCTTCCACGATGACCGGTGTTGCGCCGCCCGCGAGCAGATCGCGCGCCTGGTACAGGCCGAACAGCAGGCTGCCTTTGCGGTAGCTGCTGGTCTCGGGACTGTTCAGGTACTTGGGGACCTGCGGGCCGGCTCCAGGGCGGGCGCGGCCAAGGAACCCCGCGATGTTTCCGCGCTCGTCATGGACCGGGAGCATGACCCGGTCCCGGAAGTGGTCGATGAGCGTGCCGCGGGAGGAAGGCCGGGCCAGCCCGGCGGCCTGGATCGCGTGGTCGTCGTGACCGAGGGCGCGGAGGTGATCGGTGAGAGCGGTCCATCCGCCGGGGGCGTATCCGATGTGCCAGTGGCGCGACGTCGCGTGACCGATGCCGCGCTCGGCGAGATAAGCGGGTACCCAGCTGCAGGCGAGCTGGCCGTCGTAGAACTGCACGGCGTCGTCCAGGGCGCTGGAAATCCGGGGATCGGGTTCCGGAGCCGGTAGCGGTGCGGTGACCTGGGCTGCGGCGGGCTGCGGCGGGCGTTCGTTATGGCTTGCCGTCGTAGCTGGTTCCGCCGCTGGCCGGGCGGCCGGGCGGTTGCCGGCCAGGTGATGGTCCAGCAGGCGGCTGATTTTCGCTGCGGCCGTGGTGATTCGCTCCCCGGCGGTCAGGATGGCGGCTGCGGGCTGGGCACGCGGATCGGTTCCCGCCCATGTCCGCGGGCTGGAGAAGGCGTGCTCGGCCCGGATGCCGTACCGGGTGCATGTGATGAACGCTACGGAATCTGCTTCGGCCTTCTGGATGCCGTGACAGCCGGAGGTTGTGGTGCCCGGCGGGTGGGCAATGGTGTTGTGCACCAGGACGTGGCCGAGCTGGTGGGCTAGCGCCCAGGTGGCCTGTCCGCTGGTTAGCCCGGGCGGGATACGGATGCGCCGGGCGGCCCAGAACGTCGTGCCGTCGCCGGGGCTGCCGTCCTCCCGCTCGACCGCGAAGCCCTCCCTGCGGGCGAGCCAGCACAGGCAGTCCCACAGGCCGGGCGGCGCCTCCCCCTGCGGTGCGGGGAAGGCCAGGGGGAGCGGGACGGGCTGGCCAGTGGTCTGGGACAGATCCCAGACATAGGCGACACGCCGGGCGTCACGCCAGCTATGGTCCCGGCCGGCCGCTTCAGCGCCGCGGCCGTCTGGTTCCTGCCGTTGGCGTGTGCCGGAGAAGATCTCGATGCCCTTTTCATCGCGGTTGACCTGGCGTCCGGCTGCACGCCACGCCTCGTATCCCCTGACGAGGGTCGCGTCCGGTATCCGGGAGGAGATCAGCAGGACGTTTGCCCAGGTCTCGCCGTGCAGCCGGGCGGCTGCCCCCAGGTACCTGGCCCAGTCCCCAGCGAAGCGGATCTGCCCGGCCGTCTCGTGCAGGCGGATACGCAGCGGGGCGATCCGCTGCTCGCGGTCCTCGTGTTGGCCGGGCTGGTCTGCGGGTGCTGGCCTTCTGGTCAGGGCCATCACCGGCCGCTGCTAGCTCGCGTATCCGGCTCGCCGTCCTGGCCTGCCTCCAGGCCACTGACGGCTGCCAGCCAGCGGAGCCGGTTATTCGCGACTTTGTAGCCTTCGCTGCGCAGCTTCTCGGCAAGCGCGATCTGGCTCAGGCGCGTACCCGTGTGCCTGGTGCCGGCGACGATACGCCTGGCGGCTGCGACGAGCTCCGTGTCACGGTCGCCGAGGTCCGGATCGTCCTCCTGCTGGCTCGTTTCCGGTTCTGCTCCGGCAGCCGTGACAGCGCAGGCCGGCGTGCCTTCGCCCAGCCGGTGTCCGTTGAGGCTGGCTGCATGCGCGCGGTCCTCCACGGCGGTCCCGGTGGCGGTCGCATCCCGCGCGGCCGGGTGCGCGGGATCGGGTCCCGGTGCCGCGGCGGGCGTGGAGGAGATGAGGCCGTCGATGACTGCGCGGGCAGCGTCGGCGGTGCCGTAGTCCAGCCGGGCTAGCGTTGCCGTCTGGGACATCACCTGGACCTGGCGGAGCACCGCGAAGGCGATCAGCGGCTCGGTGAACCCGGCGCGGATCAGGGCGCCATAGGCGCGGCGCTCGGCCCGCCGGATACGGCGCGCGGTGACCATGCCGAGGCCGGCTGCCTGCTCATGACCGCGGAGCAGCGCACGGAGGTAGTACAGGCGCCTGGCGGCGGCGTCGATCCGGACCCGGCTGGTAGCTTCCTCCGCCGACACCTGCTGGTCGGCGGCCATGCAGAGCTGGACCCGGATACGCTCGGCCGGACGCATCCACCGCAGCGCGTTCAGCGTGCGGTCTGCCCGGTTCGCTGTGCGCAGCCGCATTTCCCGCAGGCAGAACTCGAACAGCAACGCGGCGATCACGGGCATCAGCCCGAACGCCTCGGGAGCGGCAGGACGGCGGGGCGCATGCGTCCAGTTGAAGAAGCTGCTGGAGGCGACCAGGCCCCACACGGCCAGCCGGGGCGCCAGGCCCGGCTCGGCTCGTG
>Ga0070735_10000409_pt1 | contig 48337 bp, 34 predicted proteins | sample Coa_R1_FD_66443 | JGI IMG/M metagenome (GOLD analysis project Ga0070735, IMG submission 66443) | Surface soil microbial communities from Centralia Pennsylvania, which are recovering from an underground coalmine fire - Coalmine... | ecosystem: Environmental > Terrestrial > Soil > Unclassified ... | reverse complement strand
TGCGCCCCTATCGCGGCTCGCCGGTGATTCGCGATGTGCGCATCGCCATCCCGCAGCAAGCCGTTCGCGGCTCCTCGATGCAGATTCTGGCCAGCGATTCCGCCACCTTGAATCGCATGAGCGTTGTGTCCGGATCACAGGCGCGCCTAGATAGCCTGGAGCAACTCATCTCCGTGCTGAATCGCGAGCGCCGGAACAACCGCCTGTATGTGACGCTGCTCGGCTCGGCACCGACCATGGTCGTGCAGGACAAAGTGATGCCGAATGTCCCCGCGTCGCAGATCAATCTTCTCGACCAGCGCGGCGGCCCGGCGAGTTCTCTTGTCGTGCGGGAGTCAGCGGCAGGAGAATGGTCGTTGCCGCTCGATCAGATCGTTTCGGGATCCACATCTCTTACGATTCAAATCAAGTAGGCGGCAGGCTGGCGCACGTCGCCGGCTCCTTGAGGAGTCTTATGCGCAAGGCATTTTCGATGGCTGGCACACCGCGTGTTGCCGGAACCGCTGCGCGCACTTCTCCGCGCGCGCTGCTGCTTCTAGCGATGGCCCTCGTCATCCTCGCGGCTCCAGCGGCCGCCGAGCACACTCGCTGGTGGCGGCAGACCTCGTTTGAAGATTTCGACAAGGGCACGGCCAAGGGTGTGGCCTTGCGCAGCGATGGAAAGATATTTCTGGCCCCGCGCTTCGCCGAGTTCGCCGATGCCAACCTGGCCTACCTCCTGCAGATTCGCGCCGACTCCAAAGGAAATCTCTACGCGGCCGGCGGCTCCAACGCGAAAGTGCTGCGAATCGACGCCAGCGGGAAGTCGACATCGTTCTTTGAGTCGCCGGAACTGGCGGCCCAGGCCATCGCACTCGATGCCGCTGGAAATCTGTTTGTCGGCACTTCGCCCGACGGGAAAGTCTATAAAGTTACGCCCGCCGGGAAGTCCTCCGTGTTTTTCGATCCAAAGATGAAATACATCTGGGATCTCGCCGTGGACAAGGACGGAACCGTGTACGTCGCCACGGGTGACACTGGGAAGATTTTCTCCGTCGCGCCGGACGGCCAGGGCCAGGTTTTCTATTCCAGTGAAGAAACCCACATTCGATCCCTGGCGCTGGATGCGAACGGCAACGTCCTCGCCGGAACCGAGCCCAGCGGGCGCGTGCTGCGCATTCCCAAGGCGGCAAAGAACCGGCGCGCCTTTGTGATGTACGAGAGCGCCCGGAAAGAGATCACCGCGCTCCTGCAAACGCCGGGCGGCGATCTGTACGTCGCGGCGGTAGGTGAGAAGACGCCGCCAACTCCCGGCCAGCCGCGCCCCATCTCTACCGACGCATCCGCGGCGACCAGCTTCGTGATTTCCGTGGGCCCCGCGGGAACCACGACGGGTACTGGAGGCGCGCCGAACCAGCCCTCGCCGTTTACTCCATTCCCTACGGTCAATTCCAGTTCGGTCTATAAAATTGCTGCGGACGGTTCGCCCGAGGAATTGTGGAGCGCGCGGGACGACGTGGTGTATTCGCTGGGCGTTCTTCCCGGCGGAAAACTGCTGCTCGGAACGGGCAACGACGGCGCGGTGTTGGAACTCGAAGGCAACCGCGTTTTCTCCAAGCTGGTGAAAGCCACGTCGCGGCAAGTTACCGCGATCACCAATGGTCCGGACGGAAAGCTGTTCTTGGCCGCGGCCAATCCCGGAAAAGTTTTCACCCTGGGACCGGAAAACGAAACGGAGGGAACCTACGAGTCACAACCGTTTGACGCGCACATTTTTTCGCACTGGGGCCGCACCATGTGGTGGGGAGAAAATTCGGCCGCGAGCAGCGGCTCGGCATCGCGCGTAGCCATCTACGCGCGCTCGGGCAACACGTCCGATCCCGACTCCAATTGGAGCGATTGGGCTGGCCCGTACTCGAATCCGTCCGGTGACAAGCTGGATTGTCCCGCGGCGCGTTTCGTGCAATGGAAGGCCGTTCTGCGCGGCGGAGGCAGCGGCCCGGCGCCGGCCATCGATTGGTTCAGCATCGCCTACCTGCCGAAAAATATCGCTCCGGAAGTGACCGCCATCGCCGTACAGGATCCCGGCGTGCGCGTGCAGGGCGTTTCCCTGCCCACGGGAGTTCCGGGGCAGCAGACTTCCGCGCAGATTCGCATGCCGCAACCGCCGCCGTCTTCGTCGTCACCGGGCAGTGGTTTTACGGTCACCTCCATTTCATCCCTGGGAGGTTCCGCGGCGGCGCACTTCGATCCCGTGCCGCAGGGCGTCTCTCAAAAGGGGTTTCAGTCGGTGTTGTGGACCGCGGACGATGCCAATGATGACCAGTTGGAATTTGCTGTCTATTTTCGCGCAGAGAACGAAACCGCGTGGCGACTCCTGAAGGACAAGCTGGACACCAAATTTTATTCGTGGGACACGACCTCCATGCCGGACGGCGCCTATTACCTGAAGATTGTCGCCAACGACGCTCCTTCAAACCCGAATGGCGAAGGCCTGACTTCCGAACGCGTGTCCGACCGCTTCGTTGTGGATAACACGCCGCCTTCCATTGCGCAGCTCACCGCGGAATCCGCGAGCGCCGGCGTGCGCGTTCGATTTCAGGCCAGCGCTCCGGTGAGTTTCATCACCCGCGCGCAGTACAGTCTGGATTCCGGAGATTGGACCCTGGTCTTCCCGGCGGGTGGATTGAGCGATGCGCCGCGCGAGAACTACGATTTCCAATTGCAGAAAGTTTCACCCGGCGAGCATACGGTTACGGTGCGGGTATTCGATCAGTTTGAAAACGTTTCCACCGCCAAGGCCACGGTCAAAACATCCGCCAGCGGAAATTGAGCGGTTCCATATCGCCGAGCGAAATCCCGGCGATGTCTCTTCAGCTCGCCCATCGGTCGCGCGCCGATGTCTGCGCTTCGTAACGCTCGATGTGCAGGCCGATCCCCAACAGCCCGCCTGGGCCCGAACCGGACTTCACGTGCACCACACGCGCCACACACTTCACATCGCTCGCCGCTTTTCCCGCCAGCTCTTGCGGCATGCGCAGTGACACCTGCACCGGCGTCCCAATCTTCAACGGCACATTGGTCAGAAAATACATTCCGCGCTGCGAAATGTTTTCTGATTCCGCTACTTGTTCCGTCGCTCCGGGATTGTTGAGCGCCCGAAACCGCAGGGGAACGCAGATATTGACGCGCGTGTCGAGACGCCGTTCACTTGAGCTCATGATTTCCTCCCCGCGCGCTGGTCAGATCGCGGCGGTTATCAAAGTAGGAAGGGGGTGAATTCGATTCTAGCGCCGGCCGATCGTGAAGCAAGGGAATTGCGCAGGTCTCGCGGGAGATGAACCATCGCGGGACAACTTGTGCCATAATGCGCCTTCCCTAAGGAACTTCTCATTGAGCGCATCCGAGACTCCATCCTTCACCGGCCCGGACCTCCAGGCGATTCGCGAGGCGCACCGCCGCATCGTTCCGCACATTGAAGAAACGCAGGTGATGATTTCCTACCCGCTCGATGAACTGGCCGGCGCGCTGCTGTATTTCAAATGTGAAAATTTGCAGCTTTCCGGCTCGTTCAAAATTCGCGGCGCGGCCAATGCCGTTTTCTCGCTGAGCGAAGCGGAAGCCGCGCGAGGAGTGGTCACGCACTCCTCCGGAAACCATGGCGCGGCTCTGGCGCTGGCGGCGCAAATGCGCGGCATTCGCGCGTGGGTGGTGATGCCGCGCAACGCGCCGCAGGTAAAAGTGCGCGCGGTGGAGGCCTATGGCGCTGACATTTCTTTTTGCGAACCGACGCTGGCGGCCCGCGAAGCGGCCGCCGCTGAATTGCTGCGCTCCACGGGCGGCACGCTCATCCATCCTTACGACGATGACCGCGTGATCGCCGGACAAGGCACCGCGGCGCTCGAATTCCTGGAGGAAATTCCCGACCTGGACATTCTCTGCGCTCCGGTCTCCGGCGGCGGGCTGCTATCCGGCACGGCGATTGCGGCCAAGTCCCTGCGCCCCGAAATCGTGGTGATCGGCTGCGAACCGGCCAACGCAGACGACGCTTCGCGTTCCCTCGCCAGCGGGCAACTGGAGCCGGGATCGGAAAAATTCACCATCGCCGACGGCCTGCGAGCCACGCTCTCGCCGCGGACGTTCGCCATATTGCGCGAGCGCGTCGACCGCATCATGCTGGTGACGGAAAAGGAAATTATCGACTCGATGCGCCTGATCACCGAACACCTGCGAATCACGGTCGAGCCGTCCGGCGCCGTGGCTGCGGCCCCCGCGCTCCACCGGCAGATTGAAGGCGAGGAATTGCGGATCGGAATTATTCTGTCCGGCGGCAATCTCGACCCGGACACCATTCCGTCGCAGCCGGATTACCGGGCCCGGCCTGAGCGGCAGCGGGCTCCTGAGGAAGACTGAGTTTTGCGGGACGCACGCGTTGTGGCGCATGCTTTAGCTTGCGCAGTTTCATTCGATTCAGCACTGGCCCGTCTCAGACCTCGAAGCTCTTCAAGTCACACTCCGCAAGCTAAAGCATGCGCCACGAAGCCTGTGCCCTTACTGCACGTTGACGGTAATCGTTTGCGACTGCGGCGTGCCGCTGGAAGGCGTCACGGTGAGCGTCAGCGTGTAGGTCCCCGTCGTCGTGCCCGGATTCCCGATCGTGCCCCCGCCTCCTCCGCCGCCGCTGCCGCAGCTGACCAGCGTTGCGCCCATCACAACGAGCAGCACAGCCAGGGGAACGAGTTTCCATCGCCGCGGTTTCGGCGCAGCCAGAAGAACCAGCATGCAAGCGATGGAGACGGCCACGCCGGCCAAAGTCCACCCGCGATACATCGATCGTGCGGCCAGGCTGCTGGGCAGCCAGTTGGACGGGCGGCCGGACGGCTGGACCAGAACCGCGGAGGCTGCCGTCGTTGCGCAGATGAACGTGGCGTTTCCGGAACCGGAGCTCAGCGAGATGATATTCGGCGCCGTGAAATTCTGGTCCGGCGCGCCAAAGCTGCAGGTCGGGCTGTGCATGGCGCTCGGCGGAGTTGAGGTGATGCCGCTCGACAACGTGACTGTGCCGTTGAATCCATTCGCGCCAGTCACGGTGATCAGGCACGTTCCGGACTGGCCCGGCGTCATGATCGTGATGGCCGCGCCGCTGCACGTCGTTACGTTGATGCCGGACGAGCCGATGTTGACGGTGACCGAAGACGCCGTTGTGCTGGACGTGTAATTGCTGTCGCCGCTGTATTGCGCGGTGATGATGTTCGCGCCGTTAGACAAAGTGGAAGTCGGAAGGGTGGCCGTCGCCTGCGCGAAGAATGTATTTGGGTTAACGCCGCCAACCACGGAAACCGGCGATCCAAAATTTGTTCCGTTGCGCAAGAACTGCACCGTCCCCGTGGGCTCCTGCTGCGCGCTGGCGGTGGCATTGCTTTGCGTGGAGATTGTCGCCGTGAGCGTTACCGGCTGGCCCGCGCCGGTTGATGTCGGACTGGCCGTAACTGCCGTGGCGGTCGTCGCCTTGGTGACGATGACCGTGCCGGTCGCCGGGCCGCTCGCGCTAAAGCTGTTGTCGCCTGCGTAGCTGGCCGAGATGGCATGCGATCCGACGGGCAGTTGAACCGTCTGGTCCTCAAAGTATCCAAAGCTGTTCAGCTTGAAAGTGCCGCCGTCCAGCGGTGCGGCTGTTCCGGAGTTGAAGGAATCCGTGATCGTAACCGTGCCCGAGGGGCTGGAGCCGCTAACGCTGGGCGAGCAAGCGGTGGAGACTACGTGCTGATCCGCCACATCCACAGTCAAAGTGTACGCGGAACCGTAGGCCAGCGAAAAGGTGGTCGCGCAAGCGCCCGTTTGCGGGTTGATGACGACCATGCCAAAGTTGATCTGGCTGGCTTCGGGATTCACGGTGACTGTAACCGGCGTCGAATCGCTGCCCAGAAACGTGCTGTCCCCCTCGTAGTGCGCGTGGACCTGGTAGGTCCCGCCGGGCAACAGGATCGTGCTATTCGAGCTGGAACTTACCGCGCCGCCGCTTAGCTGAAAACCGTCTACTCCTCGATCAGTCAGGCTATTCGCAGAGATCAGTGAAACGTCCCCAGTCGGAGTGCCCGTTGCTGGAAGTACCGGCGCAACAACGATGCCCACTGGGACGGCGGTGCCATGGGTGACGCTGACCGGGTTGCCATTGTTCAACGTCAACGTCGTCGTCGTTCCATTCACAATCGCCGAACTCCAACCATTCACAAGGTTGGTCACGTTGACCGAGCCGAGACCCGTCGCTTCGTCGTATCCGGCAGCGGCTGCGAAGCCCGTCTCTCCCGGCACATTGGAGTTGCCCACGGTCACGTCGTTGAATATGCAGGAACTGAGCGTGCCCGGGCTGGGGACGGTTGAACCGTTGCAATTGGAATAATTCTCAGCGCCGGCAAGCTTATACAGCGCAACGTTGGCCAGTCCGACTCGGCCTCCGACTTTCTGTACCACCAGCGCCATAATTCCGCCGAAGGCTTGCACAGACGCGGACGTTCCGCTGGCGATCGCAAATTGCTGCGGGTTCTGTTGGCAGGAGCCGTCGAGACACAGCAGATATCCATCGTGGTCTGCCGCGTTCAGAGCAACGTCTGGAACGAGCCTGGCATGCGTGGGCGGAAGCCCGGTGACTCCCGCCTGCCAAGGCGGCGCCGTGGTGAACGCGATGCTCGCGCCTCCGCCGCTGGACCAGAGCCCGGAGGCGGGGCATCCTGCTTGTCCGACCTGGGCCGGGGTGCAGCTTTCGTTCCACACATTTTCCGGAATATAGGAGAGCGCCGATACACCGTTGGCCCCGTTCGATGCCGCCCAGTAGGTGCTGGGATTCGCGTTGTCATTGAACATCGTGCCGCCCACGGCAAGAGTGAACGGCGTCGAGGCCAGGATGTTCACGGAGGCCTGCGTAGGGGTCGCGGGATTGGTGCTGGGATCGTCGCAACCATCCGGGCCGGAGTCTCCCGAAGAAACAAGGTACGTGATTCCCTGCGCGGCAGCCTGTTCAGCCATGCCCGAATAAAAATTTGCCGCAGCCGACAGTATGCTCTGCTGCGAAAACTGAAGCTCGCAGGACGAAAAACTTTCGGTCATCACGTCGGCCAGGTTGTTGTCGATGATGTAGAACTCGGAAAGATCGGTGCCCGCCTCCGCATTGGTGTCCTCGGAAACGACCAGGTCAATCGTGGACTGCGGAGCTACCCCTCCAGACCACGACGAATCGAGAACCGCTTCAGTTTCTGCGATGCTTCCCGGAACATCACCGGGGTCGGGTCCGTTCAAAATAATATTGGGGTTCTTCACTGCCAAGCCGGAAAGGTTGCGAAAATCGGCGACGTCCTGCACGTTAATGTTGGTGTCGGAGATGACGCCAATGGTCACGCCGTTTCCGGTCATCGAAGGCGCAATATTGTAGAGTTTATTGAAGTCCGCGGGAACCATCGCGTGGACCGTTCCCGATTGGCCCTGCAGATTAATCTGTCCCTTTGCGCCCGGAGCCACGTTCGCCGTAACTTTGTGGTCCGCCCGCACAACGGTCGGCCTGTGGCGGAAATTGTGCAGCGAAACAACTCCGAAAATCACCGGAGCAAGCGCCGCCGGAATTTGTGGATCGCTGGAGTTGGCCCAGTGGCTTTCTCCGTTCACCACATATTTGTGAATCGCGGTGTGCAATCCCGCCTGCACTTGCGCGGCAGTGCCGGAAAACTCGATCACGTTCCGGCCCTTGGAAACCTGGATGGACTGAAATCCGAAGGATGTGAGCCAGGAAGTCACCGCCTGAATGTCCGCGTCCGCTACCCCGAACTGCTTCCCGAACTGATCGGGGGTGAGCCATTTGTGGAAATTGCCCGAGGTCTTGACTTGCTGCTCGTTGAGCAGGGTCTGCAACGCGGACTCCTGATCCGGGCTGCGCTTCAGGAGCAGCATCATCCGGTTCATCGGCAGATCCGCCGGAGCCGCTCCCTGATCGTACTGAGCGCGCGCCAGCGGGTGGGTGTTCCCGCGGAGAGTCACCATGCGCGAAATATCGACCCGGTCTGTAACGCGCGCCGGCGCCGACACGCGCTGCGCGAAAGCGGCCAGAGGCGCGAGTAAGACGAGCGCTCCGGCCAGCCACGCCGCGGAAGATATATTCGGGCGCTGCACCCGACCACACTGATGCCGATTACCGGTGAATGATGGATTCACGTTCCCCTCGAGAGAAGCTAGTATGAAGACAGACCTGGCCCCAAAGGCTCCGACCACGAAGTCCTGTTAGCGTCATTCCAAGGCCATGCCGCCGTTTGCCAGATTTGTTGGATGCAAAATCCGGGTGCGGGTTTTCCCGCGAACTTGCGGCTTATTTTTTTGCCGGGTGGCGATTCCTCTTTAGGGTATGCCCTGCGGTGAGCGTTACCAACTCACAAATCCGGGGAAGTGCCTTGCTAGCCAACGGCGTGTGCATACAGGCCAGGTGGGACAGGCTTCAGCCTGTCTGGTTTAGACTTGCGAATGGCGCTGGACTAAACTAGTCCGGCTGGACGGCGGAAAAAATCCTCTGGTTGTTATCCCGAGCAGCGCGAGGCATCTGCATTTCTGCACAACTGAAGCAAAAGCAGATCCCTCGGGCAACCCCAGCCTTCGGGATGACACCCAGGTCAGTTTTCAGGGGCCTTCCAGTTCGACGGCGGAAACGAAATTTGCCAGAAGTTCGGGCAGGGAGCGGTAAATTCGATGGGGACCAGAAAGCCCTCGGAACTCTCGCGCGGCGCGCGGGTGACGCGCGAGGCGATTTTTTCCTGGGTGCGCTCGTTGATCATTTCCACCGCGGCGTCGGCGTCAATCGCGCGGGGGCACACGATCATTGCGCCATGAATATTCACCGCCACCGTATTCGCGGAGACTCGCACGCTCTGGCCGTTTTCCGTGAAGACCAGCGTCACGGGCACGTGGATGATCACGCGCTGGCTGCGGCGGCGATCTTCGCCGGCCGCCAGACCCGCGCCTCGATTGGGCTGTTCTTTAGCTGAGTTCATAAGATGAGTTCATGCGCGGAAAGCTCACAAACGATGCGATGAAATTAAAGGTCAAGTTCCCAGAAGCCCATTTTCGGCTCGATCAGCTCAATTCCTAATTCCCAGCCTTCCGCCCGCTGCAGACCCCGCCAGACGATTACTGCCGGGTTGGTCTGCTGGCTAATCATGTTGGTCAGCTGGATCGGCTGCTTCAATTCCAGATCCGTGGGCAAAACGACCATGCAACCGTACGGGCCGACGACGCGCGTTTGCGCTTCCTTGCGGATCACTTGACCGCCTGCGTGCCATTCGACCGCGATGGGAACGCGCGAATTCACCCGCACACCACGGCGCTTTTCAGCACCCGTTTTTGGAGCAGCTTTTATATTTTCTACCGGGTTTACTACCCTGCCCGGAATACTAGGGGCACGCTTGGCCCTAAAGTCCGTCATTCCAGGAACCCTCAGTGGACCGCGGGAAAATTGCCAGTTCGCTTCTTTGAGAAGAGACCGACCTACAGGGAAAATGGTATGCGTCGGGCGCGCGGGGGTCAATGGTACGCAGGTACAGGCGAAAGTTTAGGCAAGGACAGGTGAGCCGGAACGGAACGCGCAGCCGCCAACTTGCAGCTGTTTTATTCTGAGCGACTCGGAAAACACGGAGAGATTCTTCGCTTCGCTCAGAATGACATTCTCTGACCCCGCTCGCGGCATCGGTGCATTGACGAAAATCCACAGACTGAAGTCTGTGCCACAGACCTGGCCTGTTGGATACTGCTTGCCATGAAAATAGTTTTGTTCGGCGCGACCGGCATGGTTGGGCAGGGTGTTCTTCGCGAATGTCTGCTCGATCCGAACGTTGAGATGGTGCAAACGGTCGGCCGGTCCCCTGGCGGCGTGCGCGATCCGAAACTGCGCGAGATCGTTCACCAAGATCTGTTTCACTATTCTGAAATCGAAGCGCAGCTCGCGGGATTCGACGCCTGTTTCTTTTGCCTTGGAGTGTCTTCGGCTGGAATGTCCGAATCGCAGTACGAGAATCTAACTTACACGCTCACGCTGGCGGCTGCGGAAACTCTGGCTCGATTGAATCCGCAGATGACGTTCGTGTACGTCTCCGGGGCCGGGACGGACAGCTCGGAGCAAGGCCGCATCATGTGGGCGCGCGTCAAGGGCCGGACGGAAAACGCGCTGCTGCGCCTGCCGTTCAAGGCGGCCTACATGTTCCGTCCCGGAGTCATCATTCCAACGCACGGAGAGCGCTCTAAAACCGCGGCCTACCGGATCGGCTATGCCGTGGCCAGGCCGCTGCTTCCGTTGCTGCGCCGGTTCTTTCCCCGCCATATCCTGACCACCGAGCAAATCGGACTGGCCATGATTCGGGTGGCGAAATATGGCGCTCCGAAAAAATTCCTGGAAGCCCCGGACATCGCAGCCTGCGCAGGTTCGCAAGCTCCCGAAAATTAGGTCCATCTCCAATCACTGTGACTCGCGCCTGCCCGCGCAGCGTTGTGCTACTCTTCCGAGGTTCCGCGGAACTTCGGGAGGGAAAATGAAATTGGATTTGCTGGCGATCGCGGCGCATCCGGACGATGTCGAGCTCACTTGCGGCGGAACTTTGTTGAAAGCCGCCGAGCAGGGCTACAAGACCGGCATCCTGGATCTGACGGCCGGAGAAATGGGCACGCGCGGCACGCCGGAAACACGATTGAAGGAGGCCGCCAGGGCGGGGCGAATTTTGCGCGTCGCGCATCGCGAAAATCTGCGCTTGCCGGACTCGAATGTGCAAGCCACGAGAGAAACCAAGCTGGCTCTCGCGCAGCGCATTCGCGCGCTTCAGCCGCGCACGGTGATTTTGCCCTACTGGGAAGGCCGCCATCCGGACCATTACAACGCCGCGCGACTGGGCTACGAAGGCTGCTTTCTGGCCGGACTGAAGCAATTGCCGATCGAAGGCGAGGCGTTTCGCCCCTTCAAGATTCTCTACTCCACGGTGTATTTCCGCGAGGTGCGGCCGACGTTCGTCGTCGATATCTCGCGACACTACGAGCGGCGCTACCGGGCCATCCTGGCCTACCATTCGCAATTCCGCCCGAATGCCAAGGAAAAAATCAGAAACAAAAAGTCCAAGGTCGACATACCGCTGGATCGCCTGCATCACGAAGTGAATCTGATCGCGCGGTATTACGGCCAAATGGCTGGAGTGGAATACGCTGAGCCGTTTCTGGTAAAGGAAGTGATGCAGGTGGAGGATGTTACCAGGCTGCCGGTGCGTTCGATCTAGAGCGGAATGAGGATGCGGAACGCAGCGGTCAGCCTTCCTGCGCCATGGTGTAGCCGGGCAATGTCTGAATCCCGCCACGCCGCTCGACTCGCACCCGCAGCAGGGATTCTGTAGCCGCGCCGGTGGGGCGAAGAACAGCGATCGTGGACAGGGCTTCGTTATAAAGCTTGGTCACCAGGAAAGTTTCCTCGGTGCCAAGCTTTTTCCACACCTGTCCGATCCGGATCTGCTGTTCCGCGATGGGCATCCTTCAAGGGTAGAGACAACCCCCGCAGGTGTCAATTGCTTGCCGGTGCGGGCTTTCCAGGCCCGACAAAGTAGAAGTAGCAAACCTATTTGAACCCGCTTACATCTGAGCTTAAAGAGATTATGCTTTCGGAGCCTCGGTGTATTGTATACTGCTGGTGCGGGAGCCTTCAGGAGGAGCCATGAGACGCCTCTGCAACGGATTATTCGGAATACTGGTTGTTCTGCTACTAGCCGCTCCGGCAGGCTTCTCGACACAACAGCAGTCGCAAACCCAAACCCCTCAACAGCCTCCGGCGCAGACCCAGGCGCAGCCCGCAGCCACGGACGCCGACCAGCAGCCGCAAGCCACACCCACCGATGACCAAGGGGCCGCGTCGGACGAAGACGCCACCATGAAGGGCGTGAAGCCGGGCTCCGACAAGGACGTCAACGCCATCGGAAATCGCGGAGTCGGCAAGGGCGTGAACCTGTATTCCCTGCAGCGCGAGATCGCGCTCGGAAAACAGGCGGCCATGGAAGTTGAAAAGACCGCCAAGATGATCAACGACCCCGTGGTCACCGAGTATGTGAACCGCGTCGGGCAAAACCTGGTGCGAAATTCGGACGCCAAGGTGCCCTTCACGATCAAGGTGATTGACTCCGACGAAATTAATGCCTTTGCGCTTCCCGGCGGATTTTTCTATGTAAACAGCGGGCTGGTGTTGCGAGCCGACGAAGAGGCGGAACTCGCGGGCGTGATGGGCCATGAGATCGCGCACGTCGCGGCGCGCCACGGAACGAAGACCGCCACCAAGGGCGAGATCATGCAGTTGGCGTCAATTCCACTGATCCTGCTGGGCCCCGGAGGATGGGCGGGTTACGGCCTTTACGAAGGTTTGAACCTGGCCATCCCGATGAGCTACCTGAAATTCACGCGCGATGCCGAACGCGAGGCGGATTTCCTGGGACTCCAGTACATGTACAAATCAGGATACGACCCGAACGCCTTCGTCAGCTTCTTTGAAAAAATTGAAGCCGAAGAGCGCCGCCACCCGGGAAGCATTCCCAAGGTTTTCTCGACGCATCCCCCGACTCCGGATCGCGTGCAGAAGGCGCAAGAGGAAATCGCCACGATTCTTCCGGCGCGCGATGAATACATCGTGACCACTTCGGAATTTGACCTGGTGAAAGCGCGCCTGCGCAAGATTGAAAACCGCAACAAGCTCGACGAAAAGAAGAGCGCCGGCGACAAGCCCACATTGCGCACGCGCACCGAAACGCAGCCTCCGGCCAGCACCACCGGCTCGCAGCAGCCGCAGGCAGGCGGATCGGGCGGCGGCGACGATTCCGATCCGGACCGTCCGGTGTTGAAGAAGCGGACGGACGACGGCGGCAACAATCCACCTAATTGAGATTTCAATTCGCCGGTATCGGCTACTTGGGTCTTGGTGTGTGCGCGGCGAAGCTGCTTAGCGGGGCAGTCCGGGTGTAACACGGATTGCAAAAACCGTGCAGGCAGAAGTGCGTGCACTACTTTTCGTTACGTGGAACTGCCCTGCTGGATGTGGACGATTCCCATGCGGCGCATCTCATCCGCGTAATACTTGCGGTAGAGCACCTCCCACTCTTCGCCGCCTTCGAGGATTTCTTTCTTCTGCGAGCTGATTTTCTTGCGGACTTCGGCGTCCAGCGCCTCTTCTTCCTTGAGCAGGTCCTGCAAAATCTGCAAAACTTTCTGGCGGATGGTGTCGCGGTCCTCTACGAACTCCACATCGTCGCTGGCCACCAAAACATCGGTAATTATATGAGAAAGGCGAATGGACTTTTCGCGGGTGAGTCGCATCAGTAGGTTAGTGAGTTTCCCTTTCGTCGCGCCTCAACGCAGGATCAGCTTTCTTTGCCGCGCCAGTTCACCTTTCACCTTCTTGTACATCTCCTGGTACTGAACACCGGTTCGGCGCATCTCTTCGGCATGCTTGGTCAGAATCTCGCGAACTTCCTCATTCAGGCGGTCTTCCACGCTGATTTCGTCCTGCATGGCTGCCCGCACGCGCTGCGTCAGCCCGGGCACGGCCGGGGCTTCGACTTCGACCATCTTGGAAGCGAGCAGGCGCTTCACCAGTTCGCCCGCAATGTAACCCACATAATCCCGCGACAGCAGCATCGTGAAAGGCCTCAGTAGAATTCGGAAAAGCAGTTTACTGTCCCGTGCAAAGGGGTGTCAAGGAAGGTTCGCGCAGGCCACGGACAGCGCGGCTCCGCTGGGGCCTGCGTCTTTTCGGCCCTCTGGCAGGCAAAACCAGCCGGCGGGGTGCGTGCGCCTCGTTATCGCCGCCAGTCCCGGCTGTATTTCCCGGCTTGGTTCGACTATAGTGATCGGCCCAATGCTCACCCGAAACATTCCCGACACCGGCGAGACCCTGCCGGTCATTGGCGTCGGCACTTACCGGGGATTCGACGTTCCCTCAACCGGCAGCCAACATGCCGCCGTCGGGGAGGTATTGCAGACGCTGTTTTCGATGGGCGGATCGGTGGTGGACAGCTCTCCCATGTACGGCCGCGCCGAGGGCGTCGCCGGCGAACTCCTGTCCGAGCAGCACGCCCATCCCAAGGCTTTCATCGCCACAAAAGTTTGGACGGAGGGCCGCGCCGCGGGCATCGAGCAGATGAACCGCTCGATGAAGCTGTTGCGCTGCGAGCGGATTGACCTCATGCAGGTTCATAACCTGGTGGATTGGCGCACGCATCTCGCGACGCTTCGCGCGTGGAAAGAGGAAGGACGCATCCGGTATCTCGGGATCACTCACTACACTTCCAGCGCGTATGGACAGCTGGAGAAAATCATGCGCAGCGAGGCGCTCGACTTCGTGCAGCTGAATTATTCGCTCGACGAGCGCGAGGCCGACCAGCGCCTCCTACCACTCGCGGCCGAGCGTCGCATTGCGGTGCTGGTGAATCTGCCGTTCGGGCAGGGACGCCTCTTCAGGACTTTGCGCGGGAAGCCCGTTCCACCCTGGCTGGTGGATGCCGGGTGCGAAACGTGGTCCGAAGCATTGCTCAAATTTGTGATCGCTCATCCGGCGGTGACTTGCGTCATCCCCGGCACGGGGAATCCAGATCACATGGCGGAAAATTGCCGGGCGGGACAGGGCGCGATGCTGGACACGGCGCTACGTAGAAAGCTAATCGAGTACTGGGATTCCCACTAGAATGTAGCGCCCGCCTTCAGGCGGGCACCTTGTGTGGCGAAGCACATGCCCGCCCGAAGGCGTGCGCGAGATCAAATCTTCAGCAGCTTGCTCATGTTTCCGCCAAGGATGGCGATCCTCTCGGCATCGCTCAGCCCCGGCTGCGACATCACGTCGTCCACCGGAGTGTACGCCCACGGAAACGGATAGTCCGTCCCAAGCACGATCTGCCCCGCCCCGACCACCGCAATCAAGTGCCGCAAGGCTTCCGGGTTGAAGACAATCGTATCAACATAGATTTGTTTCAAATATTCCGAAGGCTTCTTCTTGATCGTCTTGTTGCATTGCGCCGGAAACACGCGGCAGCCCTGATCGATTCGGCCGTCATAGCTCGGCAGGAAACCGCCGCCATGCGCCGCGCAAATTTTCAGATTTGGAAATTTGTCGAGAGTGCCCTCCATGATCAGGTGCGAGAGGCAGATGGTGGTTTCGAGCGGATTTCCGATGACGTTGGATAAAACTCCGTTCCCTTGCACGCGATTCTTGATCCCCGTGGCGTTCTGGCTGTCCTGCGGATGAATGAAGATCAGCGCCTGCAACTCCTCCGCCTTGGCCCAGAAGGGATCGAATTCCGGTGACGACAGTTCCCTGCCTTCGCAACTTCCGCCAATTGCCACGCCGCGCAAGCCGTATTTTTTCATGGCCGTTTCGAGCTGCTGCGCCGCCATCTCCGGAAATTGCAATGCGACGGAGGCAAACGCCACAAAGCGGTCCGGATGCGCGGCGCACATCTCGGCGAGCCTTTGATTTTGCAGTTCGATCAGCTTGCTGACCAGATTCTCGTCGGCCGAATACCAGAACGAGTTGATGCTGACCGCCTGAACGTCGATGCCCATCTCATCCATGGTTTGAATCCGCGCGGGAGTCAAGCCGGCGTCGTCGTAACCGCCGAGGGCAAGGCCCGCGCCCAGCCGCCGTTCAATTTTCGTGCCCTTTAGCAGGTCGGTGGCTTCGGGAACGCTGACGTGGCAGTGAACGTCGATGGTTTTCACGCGGCGGTTCCCCACCATGGCGGGCTTGTGTTTTTTTCCGCTACCAACCTGCGGCGGATGGCTGGCGGCCATCGCGGCACAAACGTCGCAGCCAACGAAAACCACGCCAGCAGAGGCGCCCACTACACTCTTGATGAAATCCCGGCGATTGGGCATTGCTTCTCCTTTCGCGGCTGTGGTGTTACTCCGCGGTTGACGGTGAATGCAAAACGCGGACCGTCAATCCGGGCCGAAGTCTATCGGTAGAGCCGTGCTGTGTCGATAACAAATTCGCAGCGTCAAGACGCCGAGCCGACTTCCGTTTTACTGGCACGCGCCCGCGATCACGTTTACACTGGTGAACGCCGGAAGAATGCCGGCGCGCCCGCATTCATTCTCGATTCGGAGGCCTCATCATGAGCTTGCCAACTCGCCCGCTGGGTTCGAGCGGTTTTCAGATCACCACCGTCGGATTCGGTTCCTGGGCCGTCGGCGGAGGCGGGTGGTCGTACGGATGGGGACCGCAGGACGACGCGGAATCCATCGCCACCATGCGCCACGCGCTGGAACTGGGCATCAACTGGATCGACACCGCAGCCGTCTACGGTTTGGGCCACTCGGAGGAAGTTGTCGGGAAATTATTGCGCGACATTCCTACGTCGCAGCGGCCCCTGATCTTCACAAAATGCGGGTTGATCTGGGACGCCGACAAACCGATGGAAGTCGCCAAGCGCATCCTGAAACCGGAATCGATCCGGCGCGAGTGCGAAGCGTCGCTGCGGCGGCTGGGCGTCGAACGCATCGATCTCTATCAATTTCACCGGCCGGATGAGACTGGAACGCCGGTCGAGGATTCCTGGACGGTGATGGCCAAGCTGATTGAGGAAGGAAAGATTCGCGCCGCTGGAGTATCGAATTACACCGTGGATCTTCTGGAGCGCTGCGAGGCCATCCGCCACGTCGATTCGCTGCAACCGCCGTTCTCCATGATCAACCGCGCCGCCGGAGAAAAGCTCTTGCCCTGGTGCAAACATCAAAATACAGGCGTGATTGTCTACAGCCCGATGCAATCGGGCATCCTAACCGAGCGATTCAGCGCCGAACGAGTCTCGAAATTGGCGAACGATGACTGGCGGCCGCGCTCACCGGAATTCCAGGAGCCGAAGCTCAGCCGCAACATCGCGTTGCGCGACGCGTTGAAGCCCATCGCCGCGCGTTACGGAGCTTCGGTCTCATCGCTGGCGATCGCCTGGACGCTCGCGTGGCCCGGCGTTAGCGGAGCAATCGTCGGCGCGCGAACTCCGGCGCAGGTCGACGGGTGGATACAGGCGGCGACGCTTCAATTGACGCCGGATGATATGGCCGAAATCGCTGCGGTGATCACTCGGACCGGCGCGGGAAACGGGCCGACACTGCCCGCCAAGTCCGCGGCTTCGGGATCCTAAAGCGCTCGAGTCAGAGCGCGCTTTGCTTCGTCGTCCAATCTAAACTTGACAGGCTGAAGCCTGGCCTACAAAAACAAAACGGCGGCACTCTTTCCGAGTGCCGCCGCTTCCATTTCAGACTGCGGATCTTAGAACGTCAAGCCGAGCGACATTTGGACCTGCCGGGCGCTGCCAATGGTCTTGGTGACCTGCCCGAGACCCGTCGGGCAAAAGTAAAAGGTCCCCGGGTTGATGGTGGTGGTGCACTGAGACGGAGTAGGCACGGGAGGCGTGCCGAGCACCGGCGCCTGGCTGAAAATCAGGTTCTGCGAAACGTTGTCGATGGGGATGTCGAAGCTCGGCGTGTTGGTGAGGTTGAACACGTCGAAGCTATAGCGGAGATTGAAGCGCTCGGTGATTTTGGTCATCTTGATGATCGAAAGATCGGCGCGGCGCTGCCACGACTGGCGGAAGATGTTGCGCTGGCCGGACGTGAAGTTGGTCTCAAACGTGTCGCCTGCCGGAATCGCACCGTTCAAATCGCCCGGATTCAGGAGTGGCACCGTGAAGCAGGATGCCTTGAGAGCGGGCTGGCCGGGCGTGGCGCCATTCGCGCCGGTCACGGCGTTTTGCGGGGTGCAACCGGCCGCGGTATTCAGCGGAACGATGGGGTTGGTGATTCCATCGTAGATGCTGTAGAACACGCTGCCCACAGCGCCGGAGTAGTCGACCATGCTATAGGGCTGGCCGGACTGCAGAACAACAGTGCCCTGAACACCCCACCCGTTCGTCACCATGCTCTCCCACGAATTACCGTGCACGAAGTTGGGCAGCTCATAGTGATAGTCAATGTTGAACACGTGCGTGCGATCAAAGTCGGATGGCCCGTACCCGTCACGAATGTTCAGCGGATTGTTTCCGTTGTAGAAGAGACCCAAGGCGCTCTGCTCGTCGAGGGATCGGGAGAAGGTGTAGGAAATGCCCGCTTGCAGGCCGTGGCTCAGGCGCTTCTCGACGTGCACCTGCAAGGCGTTATACGCTGAAATGCCGATCGCTTTGTACAACTCGGATTCCGCGCCGTACCCCAGGTACGGCACGCGCATGTCGACGTTCCCGCCCTCGGAGTTGAGCATCATCGGGCCAAGGTTCTGGCCTTGCGGTCCGGGCGGCAGGTTGATCGGGCACGGGTCGAAGTCCGCCGAGCAGGCCGGGCTGCTGAAAGGCGCTCCCTGCTGCACGGTGTAGCCGTATGAGTAGAACTGAGCGAACGGCGCGGAAGTACTCGGGCAGACCGCGGCGGTACCGCAAAGCGGAGAGGTCGGCGTTGCCGTTCTCGCCTGGTTGAACGGAATCGGGATCACCTCGTGCCGACCCAGACCACCCACATACCCGATATCGATGGCAAGATCGTTTCGCGGTTGCCACTGAATATCGAGCGTGCTGTTCATTGTATAGGGGAGCTTGTTGGACCGGTCATAGGCTCCAAGATAGAACGGAGGAAGCCCGCAGGCCAGATACGCGCCGATATTTTTCGGGCTGCCTACGCCGCAGAACGAGGGGATATTAGCAGGCGGAATGACTGTTGTCGGATCGCCGCTCGGCTTCGTGCCGGGAGGAACGCCCCACGGATAGGCAAGCTGGTTGCCGTTCGGCACCTGCGAGGGATCGCAGAAATTGAACGGCCCCGGGAAGAACGTCGGGCAGAACTGCGTGGTTACGAACGGTTCCTGCTGGTTGATGCCGAACGGTCCGCCGTTGGTGATGTTCTGGGTCAGGCCGGGCGAGAGATACGAGTACAGTTCGCCGCGGTCGTAGTACATGCCCCAACCGGCGCGGACGACCAGCTTACTGTTGAACATCTTCGGGCTCCAGGCGATGCCCAGGCGGGGGGCGAATCCCCACTGCCGGCCCGTGAGAGTCGTCGAGCTGACGCCCTTGGTGCCGAACTTTGGGTTGTTCCCGGCGATGATCAGACCGTTGGAGTTCAACGTGTCGCTCATCGGATCATAGGAGTAGCGCGTCGGGTCGAAGTTAAGCAGGTTGCCGTTCTTTTCCTTCAGGCCGCCGTCCCAGTCGAATCGAACTCCTGCTGTAATGGCGATGTTCGGCCTCAATTGGAACTTGTCCTGCAAATATTCGCCGGTCTCGTTGGCGCGCCAGTAGCGGTTGGCGTTGCCGTTGAGGGTGGTTGTGATGTTGTAGAGATAATCGTCAATCAGCTGACCCTGCATGAACTGAGTGAAATCCTCCGAGGCCATCGTGCCCAGCTGATCACGCAGGTCGCGCGTGTTCATCTGTGTATAAGCGAAGCTGCCGCCGAAGGTAACGGTGTGGCGGCCGAGCGTCCAGATGGCGTTGGCGGAAGGATTAAACCGGTTTTGGAACACGCCGGTGAAGGCTCCCTGCCCGGCGGCTCCTGAGCCGATCATCGTGCTGTACGGATACGACGGAAGCGTCGGGAACGGTCCAACCGCGCCGGCATACACGATGCTGATGCCGGGAAACAGATTCGGTCCGTTCAGGTTGTGAATCAGCAGGTCATCGGCAGTAATGCGTCCCGCCGTGATGGCATCGGATACGGCCGGCAGTGAAGCCGCGTAAGTGGCGAACTGCGCGGGCGTGAACGGCTGGTCCATCGTGCTATAGGCCTTTTCACGAATGAACCCAAAAATTTCGGTAATGCTCAAATTGGATTTGACGATCTGAGTGTGGCTCAGGGCAATGACCTGGCTTCCAGCGTCCAGGTGTTGCGAAAAACCCGCCACTTGCGAGTAAGCGTAGGGCGCAATCGTTGGGTCATGCTGATAATAATATTTTACAGAGAACGAGTGCGACGAATTAGGGTTCCAATCCAGATTGGCTACGGCCTGGTGCGCCAGGAAGTAGGCGGTGCCGGGCACTTCGGCGTTCTCCGGGAAGGCTTCGACCAGCGCCGCCTGAACTCCGGGGTCCGAGCTGTACAAGCCCGGATTCTGAACGACCGGAACCGGATTCGTGGACATCGACGGAATGAGGAACTGTCCGTTGGGAAGCTTGTAGTTAAAAAGCGCATAAGCAATCGGATTCAACTGGCCAGGGCCGGTTCCGATGGACGCAGGAATTCCGTTTCCCGCCGTGGAGTTTGCAATCGCATCGGGAAGGAAAAAGCTGGGCGCCATCGAGTCCGCGTTGGCAAGATTCGCGAGCGCTTCAGGATCGCGAGCGGAGCTAAGTCCGGGCGGCACGAAGGCTCGCGAAATGCCGATTTCTTGGTCCGATGCGTGCGTGTACTGGTAGCTGCCGTAGAAAAACAGCTTGTCCTTCTTGATCGGCAGGCCTACCGCGCCTCCCGCAGTGTACCGGTGCAGTTCGGGATTTTTCTCGTTTTGCGGAATATTGGGATCGGCGTTGAAGAAGAAGGGATCGGCGTTCAACCAGTTCGTGCCGCGATGCACGTAGGCGGTGCCGTGAATATTGTTGGTGCCGGAGGCAGTGCTCATGTCGATGTGAGCGCCGCTGGTGGACCCCTGCTGGGCATCGTACATCGAAGTGTTCACGCGCACTTCCTGAATGGTCTCGGGAGCGGGAGAAGGAATGGACTCGCCGATCGCCAGGTAAATGGAAGCGCTGCTCTGAACTGGAACGGAACTCAGCGCGGAGGTCGTGCCGATGCCGGTGTTATTCACCACGCGGGCCGAGCTGACCTGACTGGTGCTCTTTCCGTTAAACAAACTGTAAGCGCTGACACCGTTCATCATGAACGTGTTGCTGGTGTCTCGCTGGCCGTTGGCCCAGACCGGCGCGTTGCCCAAGCCGGCATTGGCGCCAGTGCCGGAAGACAGCTCCGCGTTCACGCCGGGAGAAAGTATGGCCAGGCCGGTAAAGGATCCCGTCGGGAGAGGAACCGATTGAATCTCAAGTTTGTCCATGACGTAGCCGTTGGTCGTGTCCACCATGTTCAGCAACGGCGTCTCTTCCACCGTGATCGATTCACTCACGTTGCCGATCTTCAGTTCGGCGTTGACGGTTGCGGTGCGGTTCGCCTGCACGGCGATGGACGGAATGTTCTGTGACTGGAAACCCTGCTGCGTAAACGACAGCGTGTAGGTTCCGATGGGCAAGTTCACAAAGCTGTAGGCTCCGGCGGAACTGCTCGTCTGCGTGCGGTTTAATTTTGTCTGATCACCGACCAGGGTGACGGTTGCGCCGGAGATTACGGCGCCCGATGAATCCGTGACGGTGCCCGTGATTCCTCCAAGTTCCGTTTGGGCATGCGCATTGGAACCCAACGCCATCGTCATTGCGATGAACAATCCGGCGTGCAATGCGAAACGCACGATACGCATTTTCATTCTTAATCCCCTCTCCAAAGTAGACATCGAAAACTCCCGGTACACGGTTCGAGGGTTTTTGAGTTGAGATTTTCTTCCCCCTTGGTGCCACCACTCTCGGACTTCAATAATTTGAGAGAACTTACGCCTTTCTTGCCAAGTTGGAAAGCATAAAGTTTCAATCATCGCGATCAGAGATTTGTATCTCGATCACGGCACGCAGAACGGTAACGATCTTTACATTCAGGAACTATCTGGACAACGCTGCCAAACTAGTCTTTCTTCGCACCGGCTTTCCTGCCCAAACGAAAGTCAACTGGCAGATTCAGCCACGCGTTGCCGGGCGTTGCCGGGCATCACCGCGCATTCGCCCTTCGCTCCTGCCAGAAAAACCACAGCATCCCCGCGCTCAGGTACGCCAGGTAAATGTACGGCAGCTTCCCGTACGGCCCCTCCGGAACCGGATAGAGATTCCCAGCCATCGCCGCGAGCATGGCGAGGAACGCCAGCCAGGGAACGATTTGCGCTCCTGGCCGGAACGCATGGTGATCGCGGAGGTAGCGCGGCAGAGCGGCGCACACCAGCGCGTAGGTCACGATGAATCCGTACGTCGCGAGCGAACCCATCCATCCATAGACGTCCAGCCCGCTCGATCCGCGGTGCGCCAGAATGGCAACCGGCAGCACCGCCGCCAGTCCCGTCGCGAGAATCGCAAAGGTCGGCGTCTCGTTGCGCTCGTGCGTGGTGCGAAACGTGTCGTGCGCCAGCCCGGTATGCGCCATCAGCAGCAACACGCGCGCGGCCGCCGTGATGCAGCCCAGCGTGCCCGCGAACAGGCTGACCGCCGCACCGATGTCAATCAACAGGCCAAGGACCGGCACGTGCACCACGTTTGCGAGAACGTGCATCGGCGCGTCGCTCGTACCCAGATCCTGCCCCACGGCGTGGAAACCCAGAACCTCGGAATACGCGGACACGATGAAGAACAATCCGGCGATCACAGCGCTCTCAATCACCACACGGGGAATGGTCTTCAGCGGATCGCGCGCCTCGGCGCCGAGCGTGGTGGCGCTTTCAAATCCCACAAAACTGAAAAGCGCCAGCACTAAGCCCAGCCGCAAGCCGCTGCCGGTCATCGCCGTCAAGTGCAGTTGGCTCGGATCGATGTGAATGCCATGCTCGAAGAGGACCAGCAACACCACCACCAAAATCACCAGCAGCGAGACCGCTTCAATCCACAGCATCAACCGCGCGGATATTTTTACGTCGCGCCAGGCGATCCACACCGAAACTCCGGTAACGATCAGCGCCAGAAGCGCACCGGAAAGTCCGCGCCCGAGGACATCGATCACCAGCAGATTGGCGTAGTGATAGAAACCGCCGATCACGCTCGAACCCGTGGCCACATAGGCCAGAAGGAGACTCCAGGCGGCGACGGCCGCAAGCCAGCGCGGAAGAATCATCGACGCATAGGTGTACAGCGAGCCGGGCGAAGCCGAGTAGCGCGCGAACCGGCTGATGCACCACGCCACCAGCAGAATCGCAGACATCGCCAGGAGATACGCAAGCCAGGTGCCGTTGCCGGCGAGCGCCGCCACCAGCGGAATCGTCGCCGCCGGAGTGGATGTGGGCGCAATGGTGGAGACCGACTGCGCGAGCGTCTCCATCGGCGAAAGTGCCTCGCCGCGCAAACCGTACTCGACAACTTTTATTTTCGTGGAACCCGGCGGATCGAGGGAGGGAGATGCAATAGTCTGCTTGTCGCGTTCCGCGCCGCTGGGCATGCCGTACCATACCCGCACGGCGGGTAAGACGCAAGCGACGCGCGAGTGCAGCCGCATTTGAAAAACGAATCGCGACCTCACGCATCCCTGATTCGATTCCGGCGAAAGAACGCGATACCCTCGTCGCGTTACGTTCCCGATTGACGGCGCGGGCAGCTCCGGCCTATATTGGCGCACTTTTTGGAAAGGCGCGCTTTGCTCGAGCGAATTTTTCATCTCTCGGAACACAAGACCACCGTGCGCCGCGAGTTCTTGGGCGGCCTGACCACGTTCATGGCCATGGCCTACGTGGTAGTGGTAAATCCGCGCATCCTCGGCGAAGCGGGCATGCCGGTCGAAGGCGTGCTCTTCGCCACGTGTGTCTCGGCGGCCATCGCCACACTGGTGATGGGCCTGTGGGCGAATTATCCAATCGCGCTCGCTCCGGGAATGTCGTTGAACGCGTACTTCACCTATTCCATCGTGCTGGGACGCGGCGTTCCGTGGCAGACGGCGCTCGGCGTGGTTTTCCTTTCCGGAACACTTTTTCTACTCCTCACGCTCACCAACATCCGCGAGCGCATCGTCAATGACATTCCCAATAGCCTGAAGCATGGCACCGCGGCGGGGATTGGTTTCTTTATCGCGTTCGTTGGATTGCGCAACGCCAAAATCATTGTTGCCAATTCGGCTACCTTTGTTGGCCTTGGAAAGTCGTCCGACCCGCAGGTCCGTCTCGCCGCTTTCGGACTGGTGCTGATCGCGATTCTGATGTCGCGCAAGGTTACCGGAGCGATCTTGATCGGGATCGTGGTGATTGCGTTGGCAGGAGTCCCGATCGGGCTCACCAGCGTCCCGGCGCACGTTTTTTCGTGGCCGCATCCCGGGGGAACGTTCCTGAAACTTGATTTCCGCTCGGCGATGAAACTGGGGCTGGGCGATCTGGTCTTTGTCTTCTTCTTCGTGGACCTGTTTGACAACGTGGGCACACTGGTCGGTGTTTGCGAACAGGGCGGGTTCATGCGCAACGGGAAATTCCCGCGCGCCAGCCGGGCGCTGCTGGCAGACGCCTTCGGCACAATGGCAGGCGCGCTGACCGGAACATCCACGGTCACCAGCTACATTGAGAGCGCCGCGGGGGTGGCCGCCGGGGCGAGAACCGGCCTCGGCAACGTTCTGATCGCCGCGCTGTTCGTGGTCGCGATTTTCTGCGCGCCGCTGGTCGCCGCCGTCCCGACATATGCCACCGCTCCAGCCTTGATTCTGGTGGGCGCGCTGATGTGCGCTTCCCTCGCGAAAATCGACTGGGACGATTTCACCGAAGCGTTTCCGGCGTTCATCACCACGGTGGCCACGCCGCTCACGTTCAGCATCGCGACCGGATTGAGCCTGGGCCTGCTTTCCTTCACCTTCATCAAGATTGGCACGGGGAAGATCAAGCAGATCAGCCCGCTCATCTGGGTGCTGTCCGCGCTGTTCCTGCTTCGCTTTATTTTCCTGGGGGCGGAGTAAGAATTTTCCGCGGGATTGTCCGCGAGCCCGGCCATTTGGGCGTACAATACTTCCGGTTTTCTAAATCAATCAAAACATAATGTCGCGGAGCGCCGTTCACGATTGTACGCCCTGAAAATCAAAACGGCGTTGCGCGCGCATGTTCAGGCATCAACGAAAGGAACGGAATCATGGCCACCACGTTTCGCGCGGATCACGTCGGGAGTTTCTTGCGGCCCGCGGAATTGCTTGAAGCCCGCAGCAACGCCAGCCCGGATCAATTGCGGAAGATCGAGGATCAGCACATCCTGCACGTTCTCGCTAAACAGCGGGAACTCGGATTCGGGATCGTGACCGACGGAGAATTGCGCCGGGGAAATTTCATGAGCGATTTTGTCGACGCGGTGGACGGTTTTGAGAATGAGGCCATCTTGCGAAGACCCTGGCGGACGGGAGAAACCGCCGTCGCCGAAGTCAGCACCGTCACGGGTATCGTTGGTTCCAAGCTGCGGCAGGTCCGCCCGCTTACGGGCCATGAATTGCCGTTCTTGAAAGCCAACAGCCCGCTGCCAATCAAGATGACCCTGCCGAGCGCCACGCAATTTCCGGCCATCGCCTTCAAGAGTGGCGTTACCGACAAAGCCTATAAAGATCATTCGGAGTTGCTGTGGGACATCGTAAAAATCATGAAAGACGATCTGGCCAAGCTCTCCTCCGATGGTGTTGCTTATATTCAGATCGACGCGCCTCGCTACAGCTATTACATGGACCCCAAGTGGCGCGCGTGGATGCAGGCGGAGATGAAGGTCGATCCCGACGCGGCGCTCGACGAAGCCGTGCGCGCGGACAACGAGTGTTTTCGCGCGGCGCGCAAGGACGGCGTGATCCTGGCGATTCACCTGTGCCGCGGCAACAACCGCAGCCACTGGTACGCGGAAGGCGGTTACGACGCCATCGCGGAAAAACTCTTTGGAACGCTGGAAGCGGATCGCTTCCTGCTGGAATACGATGACGAACGGTCGGGCACATTTGAGCCTTTGCGATTCGTGCCCAAGGGCAAAACGGTCGTCCTCGGCCTGATCAGTTCCAAACTGCCGCGCATGGAAGATCCGGCCGTGCTCGCCAAGCGAATTGAGGAAGCATCCAAGTACGTGCCTCTGGAGAATCTGGCGCTTAGCCCGCAATGCGGATTCGCTTCCACTTCAGAGGGAAATCTTCTCACTGAGCAGCAGCAGTGGGACAAGATGAAACTAGTGGTGGACACTGTGCGGCGGGTGTGGGGCTGAAGAGCGTGTGAAAACGTAAATTCTGGCCGTTTTTGTAGCGTCCACCTTCAGGCGGGCATTGTGCCGTACGGCAAGGTGCCCGCCTGAAGGCGGGCGCTACATGAGGAGACGAGTTCCCTACCGGATATTCCTTAGCGGCCGAAGACTGGCAAGGCCCTTCAGCAGGTTGTAGCAGACCGGAGCGCACAGCGAGAGAAACACCACCGCCAGCAACAATCCCGGCAGGTCCTGCTGGGAGAAGCGCCAGTCCGGCCATTCCTCAGGAAGCAATCGAAATTCCGAGCGCGCCAGATTGCGTTTGATCGAGGCCGACTGATCCATAAGTTTGTCCGCGTCGCCAGACAGTTGCGCGTTGACTTCCTGTTCGTAGGCGGCAGCCAGATTTTCCGCCGCCGGATCACCGTTCAAAGTCTGCCGGAGCCAGAGCACCGCATCTTCCCTGCTGGCAAATCCGGATCTCGTTTCGAGCGCCTTCAATGCGGTGAGCTTCGCCTGCGCGGTGACCCGGTCCTCGGCCGGTGCGGCCACAGGCGCCGCGCGCTCTTTTTCTTTTTCCTTCGCCGCAGATTTGCTCTCCGCTGTCGCTGACGTTTTGTGTTTTCGCTCTTTCTTGGCGGGTTCCGCAGGAGCCGGCGCGGCGGCAGTTGCTGCCGCCTCTGACTCCACCGGCGGCTGTGCAGATTCGGCGGAGGCCGAGGCCTCGCCGGTCGCTGTAGCCTCCGCGGTCGAGGCCGGCGCCGCGGAGTTCGAGGAAGCCGAGGCATTGCTGCGGGAGGAATGATGCGACTTCGCCTTCGTCGGCTCCGAAACGGCCGCGGCCGACGCAGCCCCCAGGACTGCGGCCATAGCGCTGCGATAAACTTCCGGAACGATAATCCGCGAGCCTTCCTTGCCGTGCGAAAGCTGCTCCGCCTGTTTGGTCAGAGCGTCGGCGCTCGCCATCATTTGCGCGCGCGCTTGGCCATCGGAAGAAAATGCTTGGAATAAATGAATGGCGTCCAGATGTACGCCCAGAACAAGCGCGATCGAAAGGAGCACAGTAATCACGCGAGCCTGCGCCGTGAATCGCTGCGACGCCCGCTCCATGGCGTGATTGAACCAGAGGTTCAGACCTTCCACACGCGATTCCGCGTGAGCGGCGATCTGCGTCACTGTTTTTTCAACGGCCACTGCCACCCCGCCGTCGCCTTCGTCGGTCTCCCGGAAGAGCCGTTCGATCTGCGCCGATCCCGTGTTCATTTTAGGTCGCGTACCGCCGCGCGTTTCCCCGGCGATCACCAGCATCGCGCGTTGGGCTGGGTCCGGCAGGGTTCCCCCAGCGGGTGCGGAAAGCTTTTCGAGCACTGCGACAAGTTCATCCAGCCGGATGGAAGTTGCCAGCCGCCAGCGGCTGATCAGGCCTCCGAAGATCGCTCCTAAAATGACTCCGCTTCTCCAGGGATGATCGCAAAGGTTTAAGAACGGGATGTAGTTCGTCACCGCGCTTGCGTCGGAGCAAAAATCGAGCGCAAACAAGCGCTTGATCAGGAACAGCGCCGGAGGCCACAGCAGCCCGCCCGTCACCGCTCCCAAGAGCCAGGATTGCATGGGAATTCCGCTGCCGGCCCAGCGCAATTTCCCCGCAGCGTCCGCGGGCACAAAAGGCAATTCATCCGCGCGAATTCCGAACCGCGAAAAGATCGAGCCTGACACCAGCGACTGGCGCAGCACGCGCCGCGCGATGACCTTGGCGTAGCGTTTGGCGTCGCGATCTTCGCTGGCGCCCTCAAACAGGTCGGCCAGGCTTCGGCGCAGGTTCGCGCCGCGCAATCCGAGCAGTCCAATTACGAGTTGCGTACCGGCGGTCACCACCAGGCTGGCCACAAGCATTACGGCCACAAACGCGATCACGGTGTCGATGTGTTGGAAAGTCATGGTCTTCTTCGGCTGGTTCTAAAAGTCTAGATCAGGGGGGAACGGGCGGCGGGAGAAAAAGCGTCATGAGTATCGTTTTGGTTAAGGTTCGATCAAGACCGCACCGTACATTTGCCCGTTTAGTTTCGGAACTGCAGCGACGCCGACTGACCATCCGATAAAGGTTGGTATTCGGGCGACAGAAAGGTAATGTTCCCCTTTCGGTCTGCGATTTTCGTCCGAGGTTGAACAATATGCAGGGACTCAAATCCGCTATCGGCAATACGCTTCGGCGGATGCTTCCCCGACGGGCATTCGAATCCGCCCGGTTTCGCTGGTGGTGCGCGTCGTACTACTACCCGCGGCTCGTCCAGTCGAAATTTGCCAGGCGAACGCCCGAGGTTCGCGGTTTCGGAGTGGCCGAGGCGTCTGGCCTGGCGGATCGGCTCCGCGGGGTGAATCTTCTCGCCCCAACCGAGATGTGTTGGGTCCAGACGCGCCATGGCAGCGACAAGGGCCGCAGTTGGCACAATTACACAGCAGTCTATGCGAGCCTTCTCGATTCGCGCCGCAACCAGCCAATGCGCATTTTCGAGCTAGGACTCGGCAGTAACAATCCCGATCTACCCGCGACTATGGGCGGCACTGGGACTCCCGGAGGGTCGCTGCGCGGTTGGCGCGAATTGTTCCCGAGGGCACACATTTATGGCGCCGACTTCGATCGCGACGTCTTGTTTGAGGAAGACCGGATCAAGACCTACTATTGCGATCAGCTCGACCCAGCGGCGATCCGCGACCTGTGGTCGCAGCCGGAGCTTCAGGGCGGCATGGACGTCATCCTGGACGATGGACTGCACACGTTCGAGGCCAATGTTTCCTTTCTGGATGGCTCCCTCGCGCAATTGCGTCCCGGCGGCATTTACATTGTGGAAGACATTGTCCGGAAATCGATCGACGATTGGTGCAACCGCATCGAAACGGTGTACGCCAAGAAATATCCAGAACTTGAGTTCGCCGTTGCGATCCTGCCGAATCCATTGAATGTGCGCGACGATAACAATCTGCTGATCATTCGACGGGGCGCGGATTAGGGCGCCCGCGAATCTGGAACTACCGAATAAAAACTGCTAGCATGCACGCATTACGTCAGGGCCTCACGGGATTGGCCGCTCGCATAGTAGGCCAGGTTCCTCCCGCCTGAGTGAGGAGAAACATGAAAGCATTCGCTCGCAGAACATGGTGGGTAATTCTGATCGGCTTGTGCGCGCTCGCGCCCCTCAACGCCGCCACCTTCATCATCAAGGGCGTCGTGACCGACAATGCCGGCAAACCCATTCGCGGCGCCGTCGTCAGCGCCAAGTCCGGGATTAAGACGATCAGCCGATTCTCGCAGAACGACGGCAAGTATGAGATTTCCGTTCCCGCCGGCACGTATGACGTGAGCGTCGAAGCGTACGGCTACGCGCTGAAGAAAGCCTCGGTCGATACCGCCAAAGCGGAAGAAACCAATTTCACTCTCGCCCCTGCGAATCTCAGCCTGGCGCGCCTGACCGGTTCGGAACTGGAAAGCCTGCTGCCGGATACCGCGGAGGTCCGGCTGCTGCGATCGCGTTGCATTGAATGCCACAGCCTGCCCACCATCATTCACCGGCGCGGGCAATCCGCGGAGGAGTGGAAAGATTTCCTGCCGCAGATGACTCACGGCGCCACCGATGAGCCTTTTGCAAACGCAACCCCGCAGGAACTCGATGCGCTGAGCGGCGCGCTCGGGAAATATTTTGGCCCGGAGTCGCCATATTTCAGCCTGGAGGCGAATGCATCGGAGTTGAAGGCTCACGTGAAGCACGTTGAACCATCCGATGACGCGTTGCGCGCGACGCTGATCGAGTACGACGTCCCCACGAAAATTTCGCGCCCGCACAGCATCGAGATTGATTCGCGAACGAACGTCGCGTGGTTTGGCGAGGAATCTTTCTACGGCAATAAAGCCACGCGATTCAATCTGGAAACGGAAAAATTTCAGGAATATCCGCTGCTGACCGAAAAAGCGCGCCCTCACACGGGGGCTGTCGGAGCCGACGGGCGCTACTGGGTGGCCCTCGCCCATAGCAACGATCCCGCGAAACTTGCTTCCGTCGATCCTGAGACCGGCGAAGTAAAACAATATTACTGGCCGGAAAAGAAAGGCCCGCCGGCCCATACTCTCACTCTCGATCATTCAGGCAACGTCTGGTTTTCAGGAGGAACTTCGGGAGATTTGTGGAGCTTCGATGTGAAGAAGCAGCAATTCGCCTCCCATGCCTACACGGTTCCCGCGGCCTATCCAAAAGGCACGATGCAGGATTGGGGAGAAATTCCCGGAGAGTCGCATCCAGCGCAGGGCCGTTCCTATGACGTGACGGTCGACAACGAGGGAATGGTCTGGTTCAGCGAAATCGCTGTCGGCACGCTCGTGAAATTAAATCCGGCCACCGGGGAAACCAAGGACATTCGCCCCGAGGGCACCGTCAGCATTCGAGGCATCACCGTCGATCCGCAGGACAATCTCTGGTTCGGCGATTTCCTGGGGCACCGGTTCGGCAAGCTGAACGTGAAAACCGGCGCGGTGAATTTTTACAAACCGCCCACACCCAACGCGACCGTTTACGGCGTCACCTACAACCAAGTGGACGGGGACGTCTGGTTTGCCGACATGAGCGGCAACAACGTGACGCGCTTCGATCCCAAGAGCGAACGCTTTACGGAGTTCCCCATCCCGCAGAGGCCGGACCGTTCGTACGCGCGGTTCATCGGGGCTGACGCCAAGGGGCGAGTGTGGTTCACTGAGTACTTCGGTGACCGAATCGGTTTCGTTGATCCGAGCGGTGAGAGCACCGGGTCGCAGATCGCTTCCAGGCAGGCGGCGGCAAAATAAGAAAAGAGGATTGGCGGGCGGAAGCGCATTCGAGATCGAATTGCTTACGCGACGTTGGTCTGAAATTCGGTAGCCGTCTGGGCGCGCAGCAGCCACAGGCTCTCGCGAACGCCCCGCGGATCAAGTCCCGCCGAGCGGCAAACAAACGGAAAATCTTCTTCATCCTGAAACAGGAAGAATTCGGCCTTGCGCTGGTGGACTTTTGGGCCGCGAATCCAATCGGCGATGGCGCTGTCAATCACCGCCAGCCAGATCTTTTCGTTGGCACTTACTTTATTGTCGGCCGTAGGCTTTTCCACTGTTCCTCCCGCCCGCCTCGTCAAGTTCGCGCACGTTGATAGTCTCAATATGGAACGGGGGGAACAATGGTTCGGACGCACTATCGCCCCAAGTACCGCAGGTTCAGTACTGCCGAGACAACAACATACGATGGGGCAGCCCAGCAGCGATTGGGGTCATAACTAACGTATTTATAGCAATTTAGGAGAGGACCATGCGTGCCTGCGATGCCGGGACTGACGTAGTAGGAACGGCCGGCAACCGCAGAAAACCGCACCGGCGCGAGGCAACGGCTCATTGCACTTTCACTGCAAATTGCGTCACCACCACTTTTCCGGCAACGCTGAATTCGCCGAAAATGTGGTAAATCCCAGCGGATGGAAACGCAAAGTTGGTCGCTTCGATGTCCGGACCAAATTTGTCTGGCAGCAAGAGATGCGCGGCATGAATGCTTTCTCCCAGCAACTTACCCGTGAATGGAACCGGAAGCAGGCCGTGAATGTGCAGGAACCCCATCAAATCATCGCGAATGATGCTGATGTGCATGGGCACCGCAAGATAAGGGGTCATCTCCGTTAGCGGCCGGCCATCTTTTTCGATGTGGTAGTCGAGTGTTGCAGGGACGCCGGCCTTGAGTTCCGCCGGCGATGTCTTGAGCGTAACGTCGTAGCCATCAAATTTTCCCCGGGTCGAAAAGTTCTGGGAGTGCGCCGTGCTCATCGCGCTGGAGTCTCCGACGTTTAGGTAGAACTGGTCGGAGAAGGCGTAGCCGCGTTCCATGAAATCGACGGAAACCAGATAGCGGCCTGGTTTTGGAAACGCGTAGCGCACCGGAAATACGGCGGTGCTGAGCATTTCAGCCGTAATCGGACCGGCGTCCTCGGCATGGATGTGCGCAAACACCGAAAAGTCCTCGCTGGCAATCACTACATGAACGATTCGATTGTGGTCGAGCACCAGATCCTGAACCGGCTTGCCTTGATAATCACGCAGCGTGAAGGTTAGAACCGCCGGAATATTCGGCGCGAGTTCCGCCGGTTCTGTCGCCAACTGCGCCTTCGTTCGCGCAGGCCTTATGAAATAAGCAAATTCGCGTTCGTCCACGAAATGATATTGTCCGAGGCCGATGCCGGTGGTGCATCCGGGCATCGCCAGATCGGACGTGGCTTTGCCATCACGTTCAGGAACGCTTTCGTGCCACACATTCATGATATTCGTGTCTTCACACGCACGCTGGAACCGGCCCTCCAGAACTCCCGACGATGCGGCGGGAATTCCTCCCGTCACATAGAGAACGATCACGATCAGCAGCGTGGCGGCGATCCAGGCACCGGGGCGGGAGAAGGTTATTACTGCGTCGGACGGCGCGGTGGCTGTTGCGGCAATTACCGCTCGGTTCAGTTTCGAACTTTTGCGGTAAAGCAAAATTGCGAGCGCCAGGATAAGAACCGCGGCAAGAATGTGGATCACCTCGAAGGCGCCAAACGTTCTGTCCGCGGAATGCGCATCGCTCTGCGCGATTTCCCGTGGGTAGTCGACGCTGAAAACTGCGGTCGCGTCATATCCTTCGGACCGCTGCGCAGTGATGTTGATGGTCCAGAGTCCCGGCGGCGCCAGAAGGTTCTCCGCGAAAACATAGCCTCCGGTAAATCGCTCCTGCGCTGGGGCGGCAATCGGTCCGATCCCCGCAGCCGGATTCGTCAGCGTAACCACCATGTTTTTTAAATCCACACCGGAGTTCGTCAGCGGGTCCGCGGCCGTCACCAGAAGTTTTCCGCTTTCGTAGGGTTGCTCCTCGAGCGACAGCGCGACGCCCTGGCTCACCGTGCGGCGAGCGAAACTGAAATGCGGAGCAAGCGGCGGCGTGGTGATGATCAGTAACGAAGTGACCGCCAGGATGGCAATGCCGAAGGCCGCTTCCGCCGGCAAGGTGAAAGCGAGCCTCGAAAACACGCGCGCGATTTGCGCGCCGTCATTCTTCTGGAGCGCTACCACAATTTTCGGCTCACAGTACAACTCGTCGAAAAAGCGCGCAGCCAGCAGCAACGCGGCGAAAATAGAAAGGACCGCGAACCGCTTTCCCCAGTCCGTCGTGAGCACGAACGAGAAGCTCTTGAGGTGCAGCCACACCACGTACACTCCGGTGACGCCCGCGACTCCCAGAGCGACGCTGGCGATTCGGGAAAACGAGGTGAGCGCAAATGTTGCGACGCTCGCGGAACTTCGCTGCTTCCTCACGAAAGGAGAAAACAGCGCGACCAGCGCGAGCACTCCGCCAATCCAAACGTCTTTGAACAAGAGATGGACGAAGTTCATGGCCACGCCCAAAACCGGCGCGAACGTGGAGGCGGCAGCGTGGCTGATCCGGGCGCGCACAAAATCGATCAGCACCAGGACCGCGAAGAAGGCGTACTCGACCGGCGATATTTTTTCCGCCAGGAATATTCGGCCTTTTCTAGCTACGAAGGCCACCAGCAGAAATCCCACGCCCAACATTCGGTAGATCGTAGAACCCGCCGAAGCCGTCGCGACGAACGGACCCCAGGCGCTGGCGAACGCGGTCTGCTGCAGTGAGGCCAGTTCATCCGTCTTATAGAGCAGATAAGCCAGGCCGCCCGCAAGAGCCATCCCGCAACCTAGAATAAAAAGAAACTGAAATCTCTTATCGAATTCAACCTCGCCCGCCTTCACCTCAGGAAAATGCCGGCGCATCGGCCGCCAGATGAATGCCAGTGCGAGAAGGGCGCCGAGAATCAGCGCGTCCCCGATCAACTCGAGGGCCAGGGTTGAAGCTTCCGGTACGCTCGAACTGTGAACCGTCTGGAATCCTCCGGTATCCGCAGCAGCGGCCGGGCCCTGGCTGCCTACGGAAAATACATAAGCGCCCTTGGCGAAATGGCCGTCGTCGGATGAAATCACTTCCCAGGAAACCGTGTAATTGCCCGGGCCGCCGTCTTTCAAATCCACCTGAAAGACTCGAGGATCCGCGGGATCGGGCGCGGAATCGGCAAGATCGGCGCGCGCACCGCTCGGACCGATGACGACAATGCTCGAGACGCGCGGTTCGACGCGCTCGCTGAAATGAATTTGAATCTTCGCCGGCGTTTGGGCGAGAACCGAGGACGCGGCGGGCACATACTGCAGCGGGGTGGCGTGCGCAAATACGAATTGAGAAAATGTTGTGAAGATGAAAGCGAGGCAGATTGCGTGTAGGGTCAGATTACGATTCTTCTGCATAGCTTCCGTCAAATCCCAGCGTCCCGCGCGGAGGAATACAGGCTCAACCGCAGATCGAAATCATCTTTCTATTCCGGCAGTCAACTTGGCCGCCGGCGCGCTCCCCAATACCCCGCGACAAGTCCAAGCAGAATGCACACTGGAAGCGCGGCGACGTACAGCGCGCGCATCCCGCTTCGAGCACCGGAGATCGTGAGCGGAAATGATGCCGTCGCCAGCGCTGGAGGCGTGCGCCGGGAATCGAAGAAGGTGACCTTCAGCGTGTACGTTCCGCCTTCCGGAAATGTGTAAAACAAAAATGTGTTCGGCAGTTCCGTGATAAGGTCGCCGTTGACCATCGGTTTTCCGTTGCGTTCAATGTCCAGGCCGACGCTCGTCGGTGTTCCCAGCGGCTCTCGCGTATCGCTCTTCAGAAGATTGAAATCGAATTCGATCGGTTCGCCGGCCACAGGCGTCGAATTTTGATCGGTGCCAATGTCCACGATAACGTCACCGACCACCTTTTCAAGACGCTGGCCGCCCAATCCATTCGCGGCAACACCTAGCGCCAGCGCCGTCGCCACCAGAACGCAAGGAAAGAATCTCAAGAATAGCCGCGCTATTTTTTCTTCCATGCGACTCCTGCGACGGCGAGCCCCAGCAGACCTGCGATGATTCCCGCGATGCCCAGCGTCTCCGCTGTCGATGCCTGCTTGCCGGCGAGTTGCGCGGCCGCCTCCAGGCTCTGCGCATTCTGATTCAATTCGTAGGAAGAAAGCGCCGGCTCGGGAAAGCCCATGGCCTTTCGGGCGGCCGGGCAGGCGTATGCTCCTACTTTATTGATCCGCGTGACGCTATCCGAAACTTTCACCTGCGAATGGTCTTGCGCCGTTTCCGAAACTTCGCCGGTGACACAGGTAAATGTGATGTCGACCGGATTGTTTTCGATGGTTCCGAAAATCCGGTACGTATAGGTGGTTTGCACCGTGGGAATGAAATTCGCGGCGTAAGCCCCCGGCGCTTCGTCCGAGGGATCGAAGGCCAGCGTTTCCTTTTTGTCTCCGGCGCCGAGCTCCACTTTGAGTGTGCGCTCGAGCCCTGTGATGGGCGTGCCTTTGCCGGAAGCTTTGGCCTCAGGGTCCGCAACCTGCGCGACGCGCAGGTCCACGCCGGAAATGTTGTCTACCACAAACGGCTCATTCAGCGAGCCGACGGTGAGCGTGTAATACTTGCTTCCAATTTTGAAAGTATCGTGTTCGTGCGCAAGAATCACCGACGCGGCGCTTAAGAGCAGGACGGCCACTGCGGCCGCACGGAAGGCCGTAAATTGTTTTTTCATGGTGATTTGCAGCTTATGGGAGCGGGTGGCAAAGTCAAGGTCATTTTCGAGTGGAACGAATCGTTTTGAATGGTCATCGCGATATCGGCCGGGCCAATGTCACATCCGCCGAAACCGGCGAAGCGATTCGCGCTTCTGACTCCAGTTGACGCCCGCCAAACAGCTTGAAGCAAACGCGCATCAGCACAAAACTAGCGGCCGCGCCGATGGCCATCGGTATCACCGGCACCAGAAACAGCCGCTGCAGCGGCAAATGACGGCCGATGAGCCAGCCGCCGATCATGGGCCCGGCGATGGCTCCAAACCTGCCGATCGAATTCGCCCAGCCTACTCCGTTGGAACGAATCGCCGTCGGATAGAGCAGCCCGGACACCGCGTTCAGTCCCAATTGATTTCCCAGAATGCAAAATCCCGCGAAGAATACTGCGATAGCTAGAAACGTATGGGAAAGTCCCGACGTGCCAATCGCCGCAATGATCGGACACCCCAGCAGGAACGATCCGCCGATCGCCGCAAGCCCGCTCTTGTCGAGCAAGCGGCTGATCGTGATGCCTCCAGCGATGCCTCCAAAATAAAACATCGCCGTCGTCAGCGCCGTTTGCCGGACGGACAAGCCGGAGTCCTGAAACAACGTCGGCATCCAGCTGTTCAGAAAAAAATTGACCATGAGGTTGACTAGGAAAATGAGCCACAACAGCGGCGTCATCCATCCCCGGCCGTCCGCAAAGATCAACCGAATCGAAAATCCGCTTCGCGGCTTTTCGTCAATCAGGAATTTTGTATTCGGGGCAATCGAGATTCCGGGACGCACTTTCGACGCGAGCCTGGCCACTTTTTCCGAGGCGTTTCGCAAAACCAAAAATTTGATCGACTCGGGGAGAAAGAAAAACACCGCGACGGCGACGGCGATGGAGAATGCGCCTCCGATAAAAAACAATCCCTGCCATCCGTATTGCGGCAAATAGGCGGTGACGGCGCCCGGCAGAATCCCTCCCACCGTAATACCCATGAACATGAAAACGATCATCGTGGCACGCGCACGCTTCGGCGCGAATTCCGCGTTGAGCGCGATGGTATTCGGCGGCAAACCGCCCAACCCGACGCCGGAAATGAATCGCAGGGCGATCAGTTCGCGCAGCGTGTGCGATTCCACGATGGCCAGCGACGAAAGTCCAAAGAGCAGGCAGCCAAAGATAATCGCCCCTCTCCGTCCAAAACGATCGCCGAGATATCCGAAGATTGGCGCCCCAAACAGCATGCCGAAAAGACTGGCGCTGAAAACCGGCCCCATCACCGCGCGATTGAGGTGCCACTGCCGCACGATCGACGGCGCAGCGTAAGCCGCCGAGGCCAGCGCATAGCCATCCGAAAACATCACCAGGAACGAAAGGAAAATGATGCCCAGGGCAAACAGGCTGAACTTCTGTTCGTCGACCAGGCGCGAGATGTTCAGGCTCGGTTGGGATTCCATACATGTTTCCTGAAATCGGCGTCAGGCAAACCAGTTCATCGCGGGAGGCGAACAAGCACGCCGCAACTCTCGCGATCTACAATTCGTTTCCTCTATGCTTCGTCTGACTTCGCGCCGTGCTCGCTGCGAAACCCCATGGTTCGTTCCGGCGCCGATTTGCCGGCGATTCCCGCGCGCTGCGACCAATACTCCCAGGAGCGACTGAAGCCTTCGCCCGGTTTTCCCTGGCTCAAGCGCGAGTTCACTTTTTCAATTTCTCCCGACGAAAGAAACTTGATCGTGCCCAGTCCACGAGCTCGCAGCTGCAATTCGGCGTTGACCTCCAGATAGACCGCCGTATAAACGGCTTCCCGAATCGATTTGCCAACTACCGTGGAACCATGCCCGCGCATCAGTACGCAATTCCCCGCCCCCATTGCGTGCGCCATATCCAATCCCATGGCGATGGTGGTGACCAGCATATCCGTCTCCCCAAAACTCGTCTGCGCATCCCACACCGGGACTTCCGCGCCCAGCGTCGCACAACTGTGCACCACCGGCCTCAGCTTTTCACCCGTCAAACCAAAAGGGATCGGTCCCCGGCTGTGGCTGTGCACGACGCATTGCACGTCCGGCCGCGCCTGATAAAGCCCGGCGTGTATGAACCGCTCCAGATACGGCTTCTCCTGCGCGTCCGAATCCGCGGGCGCGCCGTCGAGCGTGAATTCCATAATGTCGCGCGATACCACCAGCTCCGGAGATCGCGCGCGCGAAAGCAGAAACCGGTCCGCATTCTCCGGATGCCGCGCGCTGACATGGCCAAACGCGTCCACGATACCCTCGGATGCCAGGATGCGATTGGCAGAGACGAGGTCTTCAATCAGTGAGTCGGGTCGGGCCATGCTTTTTCTCTCCGGAGGAACAGCAGTTCACTTGCAGCGTTATCTGAATGGTTTTAGTGAACGAAGTGCTCAGTGAATATGCCACGCGCATGGCGAACTTCAAAAAGGAATTCGCGACAGGCTTCCGCTTGCGGGGATTCGCTTTCATGTAACTTCGGCTGCGCAAGCTAAAGCATGCGCCACGAGTTGCTACTTCGCGGCCACGAACCGTTGGACACGCTCGCCGTTGGACACTTCTCCCGTGTAGATATTGCCCTTGGAGTCCACGGCGATCATGTGCAGACCCATGAATTGCCCGCCGTTCTGGCTCATGGTGCCCATCTGCCCGACGACGGTGCCTTCGTCACGCGTGAGGAACCAGATGTGGTTGTTGGTGAGGTCGGAAATAAACAAAAAGCGTTGCGCCTTGTCCGGAGAAAACGCCACGCCGCCGGTGGAACCGCCCTGGCCCGTGTATGGCGCCAGAATAAATTCCTTCACGAACTTGCCTTGCTTGGTGGTGACCTGAATGCGGTTGGCCATGCGATCGGCGCAATAGACAAATCCGTCGCTGGAAATATTCAGCGTAAGGTGTCCGCGAAACTCCTTGGGCATCGGTCCGCCCGGCGTGTATTTCCGGTCAGCATCGTCTGTACTCACCTCCGACAGAGGCTTGCCATAAGCGCCCCAGCCGCGCTTGAACGCCAGCGTGTCATAGTCAAAAACCATCACGCGTCCGCCGAGGTAGCTGTCTGTCGCGTAAATTTCGTGCGCCGGCTCGTCGAGGCGGATCTCTTCGATGTTGCCGACGATCATCGGCGTCGTCGGAGGATATTTCGCGCGGAACGCGGCGACCGCTGCGGCGTCAGCCTGCCTGCCGCCGCCAACGCTGCCAGGATAGGTGCCCAGCGGCCCCGGGCCGCCTTTGCCGGGAATATGAGGCCCCTCTGGGGGAAGCGCTGCTTCGCCGCTCACCGCCAGCCGGTCCGGAACGCGCGGCACTTCGCCGACTGGTTGACCCGTTTTCGGATCGTACTTGCGCACGGTATCTTGTCCAATATAGACGTAACCCTTACTGTCCACGGCCATGCCGTGGCCTTCGGGCGCGTCAAACGAGCCGATCACGTCCCCGTTCTTGTCGATGTGAATCATCGAAGGCGGACGCGTGCAGCAATCCGCCGTTGCGGGAGTCAACTCAGCTTTGAGTTCCATATCGCGCAAATCTTTCGGGCGGTCCAGCACCCACACGTTGTCGTCCTTGTCCACGGCCAAACCGGTAACGCCCCCCAGCTTCCATTTATTCGGCAGCGGTTTGGGCCAGTCCGGATCAAATTTGTACTTGGGCGCGGTTTGCGTCTGCGCTCCTAACGCCGCGCACAAAACCAGCCCGCAGAAGCCCGCCAGAACGACGAGATTCCGGCTTCGGACTTTTGGGTCGCTGCTCATGAGCCCCTCCTCGAATCTTGCGTCTGGTCTAGCCTTGTATTTGGTTAACTATTGCGCGGAGTTTATTCCTCGATATACCGCGTGTCAATGAATCCATCGTGCAACGATCTGTGGAACGCAAGCAGGAATCGATCGGGAAGGACAGTTCCGGCGGGATGCGAACACTACAAAAGAGGCCCGCGACGATTGCAAAGAAGCAACCGCGCGGGCCTCGATAAATTGATTCGCCGCCCGGTCTCACAACCGGACGGTTCGATGCAAATGCGTTAGCGCCCGAACATTCCGACGTACGTGGACTTCCCGATCACGTGGCCGTCCATCGCCTTCAGCATGTCCGCGCGCGAGGCTCCGGCCGCCAGATCAAGCTTGCCGTCCAGCGCGTAGATTTCAAAAATATAGTGATGCGGCGTTGCACCCGGAGGCGGGCAAGGCGGCTGGTATCCATTCACCTTGCGGATATTTGAGCCCTGCACGATTCCGTCGGGCGAAGAATCCGGTTTTACTCCGGCGGCTACCGAACTGGAGCTGCCTGGAATGTTCCAGAAAATCCAGTGCGTGACGTCCATTGCGCCCTTCATCGGCGCCGCGTCGGTGTCATGCATGATGATCGCGAAACTGGCCGCGCCGCTCGGAGGATTGCTCCACGAAAGCGCGGGCGACGCCGCGTTGGGATCGGCGCAGGAAAACTGCGTCGGGATCATTGAGCCTTCGGTATATGCCGAACTCGTCAGTTTAAATTTGGACGGCGGAGGCGGAGCGGCCTGCTGTTGCGCCGCAACGCTCGCAATTCCCGCCACGAGCAGAACTGCCACCAGCGTGAGCGATTGCATAAATCGAATTCGCATCGAATTTCCTCCTGAGGTTTTCGTGCTGAAGGCCATACTATACCCCGAAAAAATCCAATTTTCCCGCGATGTGAAAATTTAGACAGGCGGGCGCCAGCGGGTGCTATTTTTCGCCGGCTCACAGCCAATTACCAAATAAGACTCAAGCGGTATTCGATTGCGGCGCTGTACGGCCTCGCGGAAATTACTGCGGGGCCGGCCCACGGATGACCTGCACGAACCCATCCGGCCGCACCCACTTCTCAAACGCTGCGCGAACCTGGTCGGCGGTCATGGAGAAATACTGGCGGGCCGCGCGGATCTGCTCATCCAACGGCAAGCCCATCTGCGCGCGGTTCAGCAAGCCGCCGGCAACGCTTTCTTCGCTCGATTCCGCCAGTGGAATCTGCCGCAACAGCAGCGCCTTGGCCAACTGCAGTTCACCCGGCGTGACGTTTTCTTTTTGCATGGACACCAGATCGCGCTGGATTAACTCCCGGGCCTTGGACACATTTTTCGGATCGCATGCATAGTCCACGGTGTAAATCGTTCGCGTCCTGTGCGCATCGACGCGCACATCCACCGTGTACACATAGCCGGTCACCTGCCGCAGATCATGGTACAGGCGCGTAGCGTAAAAACCTCCGCCCAGAACGTGATTGGCAAGCTGCAACGGATAGTAATCGGGATCGAATCGCGTGATCGGGATCATTTCGGAGAGGTCGACCGAATCCTGCAGCTCGCTCGGATCGGGAACATTTGCTGCCGCCGCCTTGTTCGGCGGCACAACGGGAAGATCGACCTCGGGCTTAGGACCCGCAGCCTTCCAGTCTCCAAACCATTTTTCGATCACGCTCCTGGCTTCCTCGGGCGTCACGTCGCCGATCACCACGATGGTGGTGAGGTCCGGCCGGACCGCCTTCGCGTAATACTGCTTCACGTCATCCAGCGTAAGTGAGGACACCGTCTGCGGCGTGATTTCCCGGAGCTCAGGGTCGCCGGCGGGTAGCAATCCCGAACTGAGCGCGCGTCCGGCGCGATAGCCGGGGCTCTTCATCCTGCCGGCGATGAACTGGGCGGTCTCCGGCTTGGTCACTGCAAAAGCTTCAGCGGGAAGCGCGGGATTCAGCTCGTTGTCCGCCAGCAACTGAACGCCGCGTGAAAATTCCTGCTTCAAAACCTGCAGCGAGAAACTGAAGCCGGCGGTCTCGTCCGCGGCAATGTCATCCAGAGCCTTCTGGAACGCCAGGCGATCCAGATTTTTCGTGCCGTAGGAAAACAGATCATCGAGGACATCGCTGACCCCATCCTTGCCCGGCGCGGTTTCCAGTTGGGGTTCATTGCGGATGTTGCCGAGCACGGTAACCGTCGGGGAAATGTTCGAAGGCCGAACGATCAGACGCAAGCCGTTCGGCAGCGTCATGTCGGCTGAGGGCGCGGCAGCCGGTGGCAACTCCAATCCGAGCAACCGCGGTCCCGCCCACGCAGGCAGATCGACGGGCTTGGTCGGCGCCGACGTCAACTGTTCGCCGCCGCCGAATCCCTTGGAAGCCACCGCTTCGCCCGACGGCGCGGGCTTAAGGATCGCGGTAATGGCGCCCTGGTCGATCAGCGTTTCCTTCGCGACCCGGTTTACGTCCGCGGTGGTGACGCGTCGAATCGCCTCGACATCCTCATCCGGCGAATTGCGCCCCTCGGCCGCCAGGGCGTCCGACCACTCTTCCGCCAGGCCCGGAATGGAATTGCGGCGAAATTCCTCGCCTTCAATTTCCCTTCTCTTGGCAGCTTCCACCAGTTCCGCCGGCAGTCCATTGGCCGCGTAAGCAGCGAGGATTTTGCGCATCTCCGCGATCACCGGCGTGGCGTTTCCATCCGCAGGCAAAACAGCCGCGGCATAAGCGACGCTGGCCTTGTTATAGGTCTCGGCAAAACCAAACTCCGTTTGCAGCGCTTTGCCCTGCGGAACGAGCGCGTACAAATTTCCGCGCTGGCTGCCCAAAACGTCGCCCAGAATCTGCAGCGCCGCAAAATCCGGACTGTCCGTCCCAGGCATTCGAAACGCCACAAACGCCAGGAGGTAAGAAAGATTGCTGTCCAGGGTGAATGACTCGGGCTTGACCGGTGGCAGCTTGATCTCGGCTCGCGGCGGCAGAGTTTTTCTCGGAATGTTTCCGTAGAATTCCTTGACCTTCGCCAGCACTGCGTTCGAGTCCACATCTCCCGCGATAATCAGGATCGCGTTGTTGGGCGCATACCATTTCGTATAAAAATCCTTGAGCATTTCGCCGGTGGTGGCGTCAAAAGATTTCTGCGTTCCCAGTGGATCGTGGCTGTAGGGCGTGCCCGCGAACATGTCTTCCGTCAAACGGGTCATGAATTTATACGTCGGATTGGACAAATCGCGCGCCACTTCCTGCTCAATGGCGGGTTTTTCCTGCGCCCACTCGCTCTGCGCGTCGTCCACATTCCTCATGCAGTCCGCGTCGATGCGCAGCGCGATGTCCAGATCGGCCGCTGGAACCGTGGAGTAATATTGAGTGATATTCTGCTGCGTGTCGGCGTTGCCGTCTCCGCCCAGTTGCGCAAAGATCGCCGAAATTTGGTCCGCTGAGACTTCAGAACATCCTCGAAATGCCATGTGCTCCTGGGCGTGGGCCATGCCGGGAAATGCGTCGGGTGTTTCATTGCCACCGACCAGATAATTCTGCTCCAGCGTAACGACCGGGGCCAGCGCATCGCGGATGATGACCACGCGCAGTCCGTTGTCCAGTGTCGCGCGCGTTACGTCGCCGCTACTCGACGGCTTTTCCTGCGCCAGTAGCAAGGTAACCGCGATGAGGACTATGACGAATGTTTTGAGGGTAAAGGACACTCGAGGCGTGAAAGACAACGTGGTTCCTCCCTGCAACTTCTACCTTATCGCAACGCTTTTCGATCTCAAAATCGCTGCCGGTTCGGCGAATCGCAGCTCGAGCCCGCCCTCATTGCGCCGCAGGCGCGTCTGATCCTCTTTCCAGGACGATCCTGGTTTGAGATTTATTGTTCGCCTGCGCTTCAATCTCGGTTTCGTAGCTCTTGTACCCTTCGAGTGTGACCTTCAAGTGGTGCTTGCCCGGGCTCACCAGCATGGAATGAAACCTGCCGCTGAAGTCGCCGCCATGCCCCATGTAAGTTCCATCGACGAAAACAGCAGCCCGCTTCGGCTGAATGTCCAAGCGCAACTCGGCGGCATTGCTGCCGGGATACGTCATCTGGCTGTTTTCTTCCAGCACTACGGCGAAGGTCTGGATTTGATCCGCGTCGATTACCACCGTCTTGGCCAAATCCTTGTACCCAGCCTGGCGAACGGAAATCTCGTGTGACCCGGGAGCCAGCAGAACTTTCCGATCTCCCTTGAGTTCTTTGACGTAACCGAAATACTTGCCATCGATCCACACGCCAGCGTCGCGCTCCGATTGATTGTCCGCGGTGAATCGCAGCTCCCCCATTTTGGGATTCTGCTGTCCGTGGAGATGGGTAAATGTGCCACAAACAAAAATCAGGCTGAAAAGCCACGCCAGCCGCACGGTGGATTTTGTGAACATTATTTTTCCTTCCCGAATGATTATACGGCTAGAGTAAATTCGGAAGTCGGCGGTTTCTGGATGAAGTATCGAAAGCATTGAACTACGAGGCAATGGAGCAGGATCAATGAAAAAATATCTGGCAATTTTCCTTCTCATACCGATCGCGCTTGCGCTCCCGGCCTCCGCCGTCCGCGCTCAAGACGCTGCGGCAAGAACGCGCGGCCCGGTTTCCCTTCCGCCTTCGTGCTCTCCGGCGGGCGCCAACGGCGACGCGGACACGCTGGTGCTGAACAATCTCTACTATGTCTGCAGCGCGCCGAATAAGTGGACTCCAGTGCACGGGATGGATGCGGACAACTCCTGGACCGGCAACAACCGCTTTTGTGGCCCGATCCCATGGGCGGACGTTTCCTGCTTCGGCGCGCGCGCTCCGGCTGGTGCACCGCCCTCCACGACGGCGACTTGCGTAAAGGGAAGCAATCAGGTGGTGATCGCATCGCCGAAAGTTTTCCAGCTGAATGACGGCGTCACGATCTACGGCTGCGGCGCGACCAACGCCATGGGTACTCCCGGCGGCCTGAAGGTGACCCCCAGTGTGGCCTGGGGCCTCACGGATACGAGGTCAGCCGTTCCCGGCCCGGAAGGAACTACCGCCTACGAGTACACCGTGGTAGCACGCGATATCTATGGCGCGCTCACGGCGCCCGCGCCGCCGGTGGAAGTCAAGAACGGCCAGGCTTCTCTGGGGCTGCAAAAAGTGGGCATTGCCAAGTTGACTAGGACAAACGATCGGATAACGGTCGTCACCACGGAACCGAACCGGCTGGTGGTCGGCGCACTCGTCGATATGATCCCCAAAAACAGCCAGCAGTTCGGTGGCTGGTACAACGTCGCGAAAATCAACAGCAGCACGGAATTCGAACTATGGTGGACTCCAACCGACACGCGCGCCCAGGGATGGATGGTGGGCGACACCGTCAGCTATTCGGGCGGCGGCACGATCGCCTATTACCAGGAAAATTTTCTCAAGTGGACCGTGCTGCCCGGCGCCTGGGAATATTATGTCTGCGCAAAACGCCCGGGTGATGCCGGCCTCAAACTGATCGGCGTGACCAAGCCGACAGGGACGACGAACGGCTACACCGATGTCGGATTCGAGGATTACGGCTCGCCCTACATGGACGGCAAGCGATTCCCTGCCTACGTCACGGATAATATTTGCTCCGGAGTCGCCACCAATGATCCGCTGTCCACCTGGGTCACAGGGATCGCCAGCGACGGCGTCACCTACACGCTGCACGACGCGCCCTCGCAATCCGCTATCAAGAAGACCATAGTCTTCGACGACGCTCCCGGGATTATTCGGGCGCTGAACAGCATTGCTTCTTTTCATACCGAACACACCGACACGAATTCTTACATTGGCGGTGCGATTTTTATTCCTCCGGCGAAAAACGCATACTTCATCAACTCCTACCTGCCGATCCCGCACCAGGCGACGATCTGGCAATCCGGGAAATTGGTGCTGAACGAAACGGTCAGTCTGGCCGGCAGCGACAATTGGTACGGTGACCTATCAAGTCAGGGCACTCCTCAATTCGGATTCTCCAGCGGCGCGGCGATTAATGTCGCCGCGGCCAGTCCCGGCCTGTATGTGACCGGGGGAGGAAACAGTTTCCGGGGCCTGGAGATTTTCGATCAGATTCCCAGTGGCACAACGTTGCTCGTGGCCGACAACGCCTCGCCCGCGAATTTCGATAACATAAATTTCATGACCGGTGCAGGAGATAACCCGAAGGACTTCACCGGCATGTCGGTGGTCCTGCGCGACACGACGCAGACCATCGCTCACTTTCATTTCAGCAGCGTATCGGTAGCTTCCGGGCCGGACCAGGTAAACGACAAGAGCTGGACGCCTTCCTTCTGGATCGCTCCTCCTCAGAACAATGGAATCGGCGGGATTCAACTGACCATGGACCGCACGTTCTTCGGCCGCCGAGGCCTGGGCTGGGGCGGCGGGCACAACGGCGACGCCGGCATCAGTGGAGTCTTTAATTTCGTGAGCAACTGGTCTTACCGCCAGGGCGGAATCATTCCCTACTTCACTTGCATGAACTGCACGGAGTACGGTCCGCTCACGTTTAACGACGCTTCGCAAGACACCGAGGGCCAACCGCTCGAGGCGGCTTTGACCATCAATCCCAATTGGGGAATTTTGGGGCCGCGGATTACCGCGCATAACGCCACTGGCGGAGCTTTTTCTCCGCTCTTCGGTGGCGTCCGGCCATCGTTTTCGGAGGTGGACGGTATCTTCAGCAAAGCCTCCGCATTCCCGAATCGCGACATTCTCTTCAAAACCGGCGGATTCTTTACTTACGTCTACGCCCCGTACGCTACCACCGGAAACTACTCAGGAATGATCGGCTCTCTCTACACGGTGGGCACGCCCATGCACGGCGTCGGCGGCTACAGCTGGTGGTTCGATCTCGCGGTGCCGACGAATGTTGTTGGAACCGCTTCCGCCGGGGGAGAAGTTCCAGCCGCAACGTGGGTCTATGCGGTGACTGCGGTGGGCGCGGACGGTGGCGAAACGATTATGTCCGGCCCCTCCGCACCGGTGACCACTTCGGGTGGATTGCAAACGGTCAATCTGAAATGGAATCCGGCGATCGGCGCTTACAGCTACAACGTCTGGCGCTGCGACGCGAAAAATAATTGCGTCAGCCCGGACGGATCCCTGCTGCCGGGCGGCGGAGTTCCGTGGCTGCGCGTCGCATTGCACACAACTGGTACCAGCTATTCAGACACCAGCAAGACACCCACACAATTCACGCCGCCGACGGTGACCGGAACAGGTTCGACGATCATCAATGGCGCGGGAGCATATGCGCCGTTCTTTCAGGCTCCGCCGATTACCGTGTCCCAGCTGCCCGCGGCCTCCGCCGGAAATGCCGGGCAAATGCGCCGCGTTACCGACTCCTCCGCGATCACCGCTGAGGGACAACCTTGCGCCGGCAAGGGCACAACCGCGGCGCTGGCGTTCTCCGACGGAAAAGTCTGGAAATGTTTCTAGAACGAAGAGAGATTCTTCGCTTCGTTCACTTTCATATTCATAAACGCACTTTGTGGGTCGCGGCTTTAGCCGCGACGTTGAACGCTAGAAACACTGGGGCTTTAGAGTCTGTGTGAGACCTTAAGAATCTTTGTGGGTCGTGGCTTCAGCCACGACATAAGACCTGCAAAATCAGTCCGGCTTTAGCCGTTGAGGCTTTGATTTTGCGGTTCTCACGCTGACTCTTTAGCCCCTGAAGCGCGGGCCGAGTTCTGGGTCTGACCATCTACGAGATGGCCTCTCGCGCCCCGATTCGTGTTATGGTGTCTGGAAATTCCGGCTCCGAAATCGCAGCAGGCATGATCTGGATTGCAATTGAAAATCAAGGAGGCGCTCGTGACGAAAATCCGGCCTATCGTAGCTGCAATCGCTCTCACTGTTGTCGCATCGTATGCATCACTCGCGCAGCAACCCGCGCAACAGGCTCCGCCGCAGCCCATGAGTTTCTTCATCACCAGCGCAGGTTCGGGCCACGGCGCCAATCTCGGCGGCCTTGCCGGAGCGGACCGCATCTGCCAGACGCTGGCCGCAGCCGTCGGGAGCGGAAATAAAACATGGCACGCCTACCTCAGTACCAATGCGGCCAATGGCCAACCGGCGGTCAACGCGCGCGATCGCATCGGCAACGGCCCGTGGTACAACGCCAAAGGTGAAAAAATCGCCAACGGCCTGGCCGACTTGCACGGAGATACCGCCGAACTCGCGCGCCTCGGCAATAATCTTGTAAAGCTCTCCGCGCTGACGGAAAAGGGCGCGATGCTCAACGGCCGCGGCGACACCCCGAACGTGCACGACATGCTGACGGGCTCACAAACCGACGGCCGCGCGTACACCGACGGCGCCGACCACACCTGCAGCAACTGGACCAGTGAAACCGCCGGCACCGCACAGCTCGGCCATTTTGATCGCAACGGCGCGAACAACACGTCGTGGAATTCAGCGCATCCCAGCCGCGGCTGCAGCCAGGACAATCTCGTCAGCACCGGCGGCGCGGGACTGTTCTACTGCTTCGCGATCAACTAGAACGAGTTAGAGATAGAACGAGCTAAAGAACGAGTTAGAACGAGTAGTTATCCGGCAGATACGATTTGTGGATCGCGGCTTTAGCCGCGACATAAAAAGAAGTGGCAAGAAAGGGCTTTAGCCACTGGTGGCCTATCGAGTATGAAGTGCGTCCATTTCGGTAACGGAATGTTCCAGCAGTAGAATGTCCAGGCCAGCGCTTTTCTCTGCGTAAAAAGCCGGCGCGAGGTGTTACAATTTATCGGCTTGGAAGCATTGGGCGGTTAGCTCAGCGGTTAGAGCGTCCGGTTTACACCCGGAAGGTCGCGTGTTCAAATCACGCACTGCCCACCAATCAAGAATCTTCACAGCGGGGCCGTAGTTCAGTCGGTTAGAACGCCTGCCTGTCACGCAGGAGGTCGCGAGT
>Ga0070735_10000408_pt1 | contig 48354 bp, 44 predicted proteins | sample Coa_R1_FD_66443 | JGI IMG/M metagenome (GOLD analysis project Ga0070735, IMG submission 66443) | Surface soil microbial communities from Centralia Pennsylvania, which are recovering from an underground coalmine fire - Coalmine... | ecosystem: Environmental > Terrestrial > Soil > Unclassified ... | reverse complement strand
ATACGGTCTTTGGAGCAGAACATCTTGATTTTCTCAATCCATTAGAACAATATTTTCGTGAACATCTTGTTTGTGTAAAGATGATACAATGATAGTATTGTATTTCCATTCGTATGGTTCGACAAGCTCACCACGAACGGAAAGAATTTTATTCCCGTTCGCCCTGAGCTTGTCGAAGGGAGCGAACATAGGTACTGTATGGCAAAAATAAAAAAACGTCTTGATGTAAGAGTGCGTGAATTATTCCCTGAATATGATGAAAAACATATTCAAAGTTGGATTATGCAAGGAAAAGTGTTTGTTGATGGTTGCAAAATTACCAAACCAGGAGAACAAGTTGCTGATGATGCAAAGATTACGCACTCTATTGAAGAACAAAAATTTGTCAGTCGCGCAGGATTAAAATTAGAAAAAGCGTTGGATCATTTTAAAATAGATGTAAAAAGTTTAATTATTTTAGATGCGGGAATTTCTACCGGCGGATTTACTGATTGTTTGTTCCAACGTGGTGCAAAAAAAGTATATGGTGTAGATGTAGGATACGGTGATGTTCACGAAAGAATACGCACTGATGAACGTTTAGTCTTGTTGGAAAAAACAAATCTAAGAATATTAGAATCAGTTGGTGAACTTGTTGATATGGTAACGCTTGATCTCTCATTTATTTCTGTTTTGAGCGTTATGCCCGCTGTATGTAAAGTTTTGAAAAAAGATGGTACGTTGGTAGTGCTCATCAAGCCGCAATTTGAAGCAAGTAAAGATGAAATTGGTGCTGGCGGTATTGTGCGCAATGATAATGTGCGCCAAGCGATTGTGAATGTGGTGGTCAAAGGAGTAGAAAAACATGGTTTTGAATGCAATGGCGTTATTGATTCACCAATTACAGGTACTAAAGGAAATAAAGAATTTTTAGCTTATTTTATACGTAAAGGTTAAAGAGATGGTAATGAAGCATGGTTGGTTGATAATTGCCGTGGGGATGGTGCAGAATATGTCTGCAATGAATAAATCAGGGGAATTTCTAAAAGATCAATTCTTACGGCCGGTTGATCCAAATGAGATAGACAAGTTAATTGGGAAAAAAGTTAAGTATAAAGAAGTTGAATGCAGAGAAGGCTTTCTTGGTGAAAAAGTTAATGAAGGTTGGTATCGCGTATATCTTAATGAAAATGATAAGTCTAAAGGAACTATTCGCAACGTAGAAGAATTGTATTACTCGGAAAATACTAAATAATAATTCTTATGCTAGCAACGTCAGCAATAGTTCCTTATTAGTTTCCAGCGCGTGATTAATGGTTTCAGTAGGAACATGCTCATTCTGTGTTGAAATAAGAGCATTCCGTGCGCTTACGAAAATCTTGCTTAAATCATTAATTGTTTCAAGAAGCTTTTGTTGTAATTGTTCTTCTTTTGCAACGATTGCAGCTGATCCAATTGGCCCTAAAAGTGCAAGGCCTGGTGAATTTTTCTTGTATTTTTCTTCAATAGTGCTTAATCGCTCTTTTATATCCGCAATAGCATGCGCATATTCGTGAGCATAGATTGGATGCTCTTCAAGAAAGTGCAATTGGCGTTGTGCAGTATAAATATTGTCAACAAAGCTACGATCCAGCTCATGAATCATGGAATCTTTGTGAAGTGCAATAAAAGATGCGGTACGTTCAAAAGCTGTTTTTACAAGCAATAAGAGCGCGCATACAAATACCACGTCTCTTATTCTGCTAAAAATTGAGTATTTCATAAGTAAAAACCCCCCGGTTTTATATAGTTATCTCTATTTTTAGCCTATCACGGAGAGGGAAAATGGTCAAAAGGCCCTATTTTACTGGCCAAACGTGCTTTTTTCTGGTAAAAATATGATATATTTAAATGAGAATGTGTCTTTTGCGCCCGTAGCTCAGTCGGATAGAGCGCCTGACTTTTACCCCATTTTCGTTATACTACAATGGGGACCCCATAAAAGAGAGTGGTTTTTGAAATAAGTTTGTTGAGAATGCGCCCGTAGCTCAGTCGGATAGAGCGCCTGACTTCGAATCAGTAGGTCGCAGGTTCGAATCCTGCCGGGCGCGCCATACTTCGCCAAGGCTTCGTATGGCATGGCCAGTTTTCGCGTCTAGTACGATGTTTTTGTCATTTAAGCGCAGGTTCGATAGTATTAGTTTGATAAGTTATTCTTTTCTTTCATTTCTATGTTGGCAGGTATAGTCCTGCTTCTTTTTGTTCAATTGATGGGTTATACTACAACTCAAAAAATGCTTGTCTGTTAAATTCTTCATGAGAAAGTACTTATATGAAGCGCGTAGCTCAATTACCTTGTTTATTATTTTTTATTCTTTTTTGCTCATTTACTATTAAATGTTCCAGTGAAAACGTAATTGCTGAGGCAAAACCCATATCACCATGGTCATCTCCTTTAAAATCTTCTATTAAGGAATATCGTGATCAAGAAGGTTTTGGTGCTCATACACTTATACATACTTTTTTTGGATACAAGGCAATTAAAGAACTTAGTCAGGGCGATATTGTTATTGGTTGCAATGGAAAAGAAAAAAGAATTGTTGCTATTACAAAACATCATGTAAATCGATATGTGAAATTTATTGTAGATAACACGACCATTTGCACAGGATATGATCAATTTTACTATAAATTTCCCACATGTCAGTGCGTTAGAGCACATAATATCAAAGCGGGAGACATGTTGCTTAATGATGTTAAGGAAGGTTGTTTAGTAACACACGTAGAATTAATCAAAAGAAGCACATTACTTTATTATCTGACCGTTGAAGATAATATTTTTTGTATAGCTCCATCTGATGTATACGTACATAATGCTGAACCACTTATTCTTGGTCTTTCCAGTATGTGCTTGGGGCATATAATAGTGATTAATCCTATTACCGCAACCATTGGTGCTACCGTTGCTTTGTCTGCTATCGCACAAAAAGCTTACCAGATATACGTACAGCAACATCCAGTCAGTGATCAAAAGGCCTTATCCGCATTGCCTACCGATGTAATCCTTGCAGAACGTTCTTATTATGCACAAAGGTCAACAGATTTAGAGAAAATAAAACAAGAATTTCTTTATATTAAAAATGGCTTAGAAAATCTTAAAGCTCTTTCGGGTATTGGTGCAATAAGTTTTACGCATCAATTTTTAAAACAGACCATTCCATCAAGTATGCGTCAGCAAAACCCGATATTACACATATCTCCTGCGCGTGAAATGCAGCTTTCTGACAATCAAAAAGATAATCTGAGAACAATGCGCGAAGTTGAGCTGAAACATCTTGAACAAGAAATTACGGTGCTTCAAACTACTCTTGCGTTTCATTTCAATGAAATTATAGAGCATGTATACGCTGCTGATAAAGAATATAAAAAGGCGAAAAAAGATATAGATACCGTTACAAAATTGTGGAATAGTAATCTGCATAATATGACTGATGTCACAGCATTACAATCATACAAAGCAGATTTACTTGATGAGCATTTGCTTAATAATCTTGCTCAAAAAGTTGATGAGCTGAAAATGGTGGTGCGTTATTATCGCGATTGTATGGATAGTATGTGCCTCAAGCAAAGCACAAACATTCCTGATCTGGTAGAAAAAATGAATTCTACCATTCTGGAATATGATCAATATATTGCACAAGAAAAAATTCGCATTGCTCAAAAAAATCTTGTATCAGAACAGTATTTTGCTCGTCGGGGCATTTCTGCAGCACATATAAAGAATGAGACGAACAGTTATCTTCAAAAAGGTCGAAATAACCGTAATGCTAACGTTATTATTGAAGCTAAAAATAAATTAGAAAGCATTGTTGTTGCTGGTGGACCCAATAAATATCCTAAAAAAGATGATGAACAAAAAAATGATATAAGAAAACATCCTAATGGTATTTATAAGGATGCTCCCTATCATCATCAAAACAGCAAAGGCGGCAAAAGCCGTTCGCCTAAAAATGGCCAACAATTATTAGATAATGCATTTCCTATAGAAGGATCAAAAGATAGTTTTGTAACCTTAGAAGGTGAAGAATTTGTAATATTTTATAAAACAATGGAAAATGAATTTCATGGACACGTTCGAGCATGGAATGAACTAACTCAATTTATGAAGAACACTTTAATAAATCAAGGATTAGTGAGAAGATCGGGCAAGATTATTAGGAACGTATTGCAATGAAAAGAATATACCTATGACAGATCTATATGAAATAGTATTCGCATTTGATAATGATGAAAAAATAATTATGCAATCTCAAGCTTCATTAGATGAAGTTAATTGCTGCACGGAGGTTTCAATAATATTTATACAAGCAAACAAGCAACTTGTTCTTTCATATGACTCTCTTCGCCATAATATAAATATGTTAAATATATTATTAAAAAAAGCATTGAAACATGAATTAACCTTACATAGTGGTATAATAAAAGATATTGGTTATTTATTTAACCAGTATAGTGCAACTATATGCGGAGAGAAATTAAAAGAACCGACTTTTCTTACCTATATAAAACATAATAATGAATTATATTGGCCTGGAAATGATCACCATTTATGGGCAAAAGATTATACAAGTTGGCTTTATAATGATCGCGATGGGGCTATTGTTTTTGAGATAACTCCCTTTTATCCTTACATGTATTGTGAGCCAGAAGAAGAACCTAACTATCTTCCCTATAAAGAATGGATTACGACATACAAGCCTTATTTTATGAGAAAAATATCAATTAAAGTTGCTCAAGAATGGCTTAAGCAAACTGAGAATATTCTAAGAAAAATAGATTCTAATATAAAATTGTGGAATAATCCCATAGAGAGCTAATCTTTAGAACATGGATACTATAACAATATTTCATATCGATGAACTTAATTTGATTTTTAGTGATACATTGTGTCTTTCTGGAGAACAATCAGAAGAAATTGATCATAATATGTGGTGTATTTCTTTAGAAGGAAATCTTATAGAAAGTATTACAGTGGAGCAATTAAAGCATTTTGTAGATAAATTAATTGAAAACAGAGAACAGCAATTGAAAGATATTAATTCTTCTAAAAGCGCTGTTTTTTATATGTGGTTTGATCAACAGGCATTACAATTGAGGTTTAATGTTATTACGGGTGATATAAAATCATTGCCCTTTAGCTGTAAGGTGCAATTGAATGCTACAGTTGAGCCTATTTTGAATAACTTTATTGAGACAGTGAAGGACGTTGTCCAATTCGGGGATCAGATTGAATTTTTTAACAGTCAAAATTGGGATGATGAAGATGATAATGAAGAAGAATATATTTTGGATGTTTTTGCGAAGAAATTAAAGATAAACCTATTTAAAACATAGGAAATATAATGGAAAAAATTACAGTTAACGAAGGTTTTTATGCGATGGGCAAGTTTTTAGAAAAATGGTATGCATTTACAAAATCTGATGATATAGCATTTGTTTTAAGTGGTATGAATATGGATCCCGCTTTTCTGCAAGATTGGGTTGAAGCTGTAGACGCCGTGTTAAAAGAAGCAAAGTAAAGTAGAATGTTTTTCATTACGGAGAAGAACAAGAAAAACTCATTCCAGAGGAATTTAAAACTGATGAATGGTGGAAAAAGCGAAGGATATAGGGAGTAATTAATGATAATAACAACCTATATAACAATTAAAATTATATTGTTATGTATGATTTTGTTGGTAAGAATATTTGGAGTATATCAGGAAAAAAATTCGTCAGAAGAATAATATGGTTTAGATGTTTTTTGTAAAAAACATTTGCATATAAGGTGGTAATGAAACATGATTGGCGAATAACAAAATATGATCCAAAAAAGCGTAATTCACAGGGATGGAAAAGAAGACTTACGCGAATTATGTTTGCTCAAACTTGTAGTGTAGGAAGATAAAAAAAAGGGCTTCTAAGATTATTTAGATTGATTATTACAAATAATTTTTTCTATATTCTCAACAAGTTATAGGAAACGTAATTTGAGGAAAAAGTGATGAAAAAATTATTTTGTTTAGTAGTTGTCGTGACCTCAATTATAAGTGCGCAAGATTTTGGTAATCAGGGACGTCCTGGGATCAAAAGATATGGTAAAAGGCTTGGTATCTATACAACAGCAGAAATAATGGCAGCAGCAAAAAATAGCGAACCGTTTCATGATGAATCATTAACAAGAGGTGGTAGGCAAAAGCATGATGAAATCGGTTTGAATTTTCTCGGTGCCCGGATAGAGCAAGTAGATTATGCGTTTCCTGCTGGCGGTAGAACTCCGCCAGATACTATGGGCGCAGTTGGGCCTACGCAATTTGTTGTGGCAGTAAATAATCGTCTCCGTTCTTTTGATAAACAAACGGGTATAGCAGATGGAATACTTGATTCAAAAACAGATGGTTTTTTTTCAGATATAAGCAATGGGAGTGCTACATCGGATATACGCATACGTTATGATCGTTTCTCAGAACGTTGGTTTATTATTATGGTTACCGTAGGAGATGAAGACACTGAAGAAGATGATGAACAAGGATCTACTACATTGCCCACGAATAATCGTATTATGTTTGCGGTGAGTGATACTAAAGTGATCACTTATTTTACCAAGTGGAGTTTTTTTTATATTGAAGTGGGCGAGGAATTTTTCCTTGATTATCCAACATTGGGTATAGATACTCAAGCGCTTTATATTGGTGGGTTATCTTTATTTGCTAATGGTACATTGCCATTAAATCAACATCTTTACGTGGTCAATAAAAAAGCACTTGAAGAAGGAGAACTTGTTTTTACTGAATTTACTTATTTAGTTGCCCCTCCTACATTGCCTCAAGCTTTTTATATTCTTCAAGGGGTGGATAACTTTGATAAAGATGCTTCAGTTGGTTATTTTATAGGAGTAGATAGCTTTACACCAAATCATTTGGTATTATATCGGGTATTTAATCCAGGCAGTGAATCGCCAACATTATCTGATCCTTTCTTAGTAGAAATACCTGTGCCATGTCAGCCAATTTCAGTTCCGCATCGTAATGTTTCCGGAGTGTCAAACAGAAATCTTGCAGCGTCTAATGGTACTCGTCTTTTAATGGCACAGATAAGAGATGGGCATTTGTGGACTACGCATCATGTTGGGGTTAATAATAAAGGCAAATGTTCCATAACAAAACAGCCATCGCGGGATGGTTCACGATGGTATGAAATTAATGTTAACCATGATCAGCCTTCATTAATGCAATATGGTACATTATTTGATAAAACTAAAAAAAACGGATTAGATGCACGTTATTATTGGATGCCATCGCTCAACATATCTGGACAGGGTATTATGGCTCTTGGGTGTAGCACTGCTGGAGAAAATAGATTTGTTGATTGTGCAATTGCACGACGGTTTAAAGATGATCCTCAAGGAACATTGCAAAAACCAATAATATATACTCATAGTGATACAACATATAATCCTACAGAACCATCCAATCCATTGCGTTGGGGTGATTATTCATATACAAGTGTAGATCCTTGTGATGATATGACGATATGGACTATTCAAGAATATTGTGTTGATACCGATCAATGGGGAGTGCAAGTTGCACAATTACGTGCGCCAGCCCCAGCAGAACCTGTTAAAGTTAAACCACATAGTATTCGTCATGGAAAGTCAGAAAAATTACTTATTCGTGGACATTCTAAAGATGGGTCCGGTTTTTTTGATCCAGGAAAAAACTTTGATTGTCATTTGCAAGTTAAAATATCAGGAGAAGTTAAAGTTAAAAAAGTGAAGTATATTGACCCAACAACAATTAAAATTAAAGTATCGACAAAATATGCATCACTTGGTTCAAAGAAAATAAAGATTATCAATCCTGATGGACAAAAAGTTGTAGCATATAATTTACTGACGGTAGTTGCTTAAAAATAAGCATATTTTTTGATTGCCCAGGAATTTTTTCTGGGCATTTTTTTATAAATTTATCTGACTTATTCAATTTAACTTCTGAAAAAAGCGTTTGCATGGCGTATAAACTAAGGTAAACTATATATTGTATACTACTGCGATATGCAAAATGGTTTTAATTTTCCTGAGAGATTTATGATGCCTTATTCTTTGTTGCTTCCTCTCCTTTTATATATGGATTTTGGTGGGAATCCAGTGTATAACTTTAAAACAGAAAATTGCTTTATAGTCCGGTCAAATTGTGCGTTTGTTCGTTTTAATCGGGTATATCATCATAATGAATTTAGCGATGCGGAAGTTGAAGCTATCAAGACTTACTTTAATAAAATACCATTTTCGTGGATTATAGATGTAAACGATCAAAAGGCGGCAGATATTCTGAATAATCATGGATTTGTAAAATATCCTGACCCATTTTCAGGTATGGTTGCAAATATCAGTTCTATTGCAGATACTGCTTATGGACCAGGAATCACCGTTAAAGAAATTAATCAAAAAGAAGATATAGATACGTTAATTGATATTATAGCACGGAGTAATTACGGCTATGAAAAGTCTGAATGGCAAAAAGCTATATATGATCTTCTTGCAAAAGGTACTTCACACATTAAGTTGTATATAGGTTTTTATGCTGATCAACCTTGTGCTGCAAACATTATTATCTATCATAAAGATATGGTGACGTTACATATGATCAGTACTTTGCCTGAGTATAGATGCAAAGGTCTTGGGTGTGCCGTAACGCATAAAGCATTATTTGATGCGGCGTGCAATGGTGCAACTACAGCTTTATTACTAGCATCTTCTATGGCGCTATCATTGTATCAAAAAATGGGATTCAAAGAATACACACAATATTACATATATATCTATAAGGCGCCCGTAGCTCAGTAGGATAGAGCGATAGATTCCTAATCTGTAGGTCACAGGTTCAATTCCTGTCGGGCGCACCAGCCTTCGCGTAAAGCTACGGCTGGCACGGCCATCTCTTTTAAATGATTGATATAAAAAATTTAAACAAGTTTGATTGCATAAGTGAAGGCTGTCCGCCATAGAAAAATCTTATAATTATGTTTTTTAAAAAAAATCATTTTTGACACATTGTCATTAAATTGCTAAAATTGCTTTATAATTAAATAGTTTTATTTCTTTTCAATGGAGTTTGCGCATGGTCAGTTTGAATAAATATGCAATGATAATAGCATCAATGGCGACACTGTTTTCTGGTATTGTAAAAGCAGATGAAGTAAATACCGATGATAAAAAATTTGAACTCACTGAAAAATTCCAAGAATTAAAAGCAACATTTAATAATTCTTCGATTAAAAAGTTTTTTGATGAAATAAGATCTCCAGAAAATGTTAATTGGTTGTTTGATTGTAAAAACATGATTGTAGATAAAGCAAAAAATATTTTTACTCACTATCCTATGCATATGGCAGGAGCATCATTTTTAGGTTCAGGATGGTTTGCATCACGATTAGCTAATAAAGAACATTTATCTAAAGAAGAGCTAATAAAATGTCTTAAACATAGAGGTCACCGAAATTTTTGGATAGGTAGTGCCTTATTGGTTGGACATGTATTATCTAATTATGAATTTAATCTTGCTAAAAAAGTAAATCCACAAGTTACGGAGAGAAAAGTTGTTATAGAAGAGCTTAAGCTCAATCAATAATTAACTATTTTAACGATAATAAAAGAGGCGCTATCAAAAAAGATAGTGCCTCTTTTTATTTTGAAACAGTTGCCATGGAAAACAGTTGAAGAGAGGTAAATGTATCACGCACATTTCCTTTTTTGTCTTTTCGTTTAATTGTTTGTTTATTACCATAAGCTTTCATGAGATCATCATATGTTGTAATATCTGCAAACACATCTTTTAACGCTATTTCATGTAATTTTCCGTATCCATGTGAATAAGCACGAGCTTCTATCAAAAGATTCTTTGTTATATCAGATACAACCATAACATGTCCTTTGATTAAAATAAGATCACCTGCTGCTAAAGATTGTTCATATTGTAAGGGGGCAAGGCATTGTGCAATAGTAGAGGTATTTTTGCAAAAATAAGCAATGCCGCATATTTGTGCTGCTCGGGCAATTACTCCAGAGCAATCAAAGCCACTTTTAGGGCAATGATGATCATTTTCATAAGCATATACCGCGTAATCACTATTATTGGTCTGATGAGTTTGTTCTTTAAAGTTATTATGTACCGTATACGTAAAGCTTGTACCTCCCCAGGTATAAGGAATGTGTCCTTTTTTTATATGAGCCCATTGTTTAAGGAGCGCAACATAATCATCAATCCGCGCAGAAATATTTTTGGTTGAGCAGGTTACCATGCATTTAGTGGCAGGTATTTTAATGCGGTGTTCTGTGCATGTCTGATAATTGATGGCAAAAACTTCTATGTTCGATTTTCTTTTAGGCAGAGAAGATGTTTGGATAAAGCGTGTTCCAGCAGAAAATGTTGTTTTTAACACAGGATCATAATGTGGCTGCGTGAGCGTAATGCAATTTTCTTGCGCAAGATTGAACTGGCAAGATTCAAAGGTAATAGGTTGAGGTACATGCTGAAGATCAATTGCATGTTGTATATCATCGAATAGTGTAATATTTTTTTTTAATATCCAATACTGTGATTGTGGAATATTCGATTGCCCGGAAAGATAATATGATTGGGTAATTTTTATACAAGCCTCATGTTCTGTTGTTTTAATAACTTCCACTATATCGTTATATAAAGCTTGATGTAACCGTGGGCATGCACTCAATGAGTTAATAGGATTACTGCACAAAGGAATATTATTATATGCTTGTTCGGGCAAAAGAGTTGCATGAGTGGTATGTATGGGTTGTCCTAGTAAATCTGCTACCGGAACATTGATAATGGCCTTGGGATAATTACCTACCAGAAAAAACGGCGTAAAAAAAAATATAAAGGCGTAATGTGTTTTCATGACAATCCTTTATAATAAGACTCATTTTTTTAAGATAATTTTTGTTATTGCGCTCGTCCTGAGCTTGTTTAACCCCATCTTCAGTTCCTTCCGACGGGGACCCCGGTTTGGAATGAAATGAAAACTGGGGCAAAAGGATATCTTAGAGCGCTCGAAGAAATCCTTCAACAAGTTCAGGACGAGCGCAATAAGAATTTTATTCCGTTTTTAAGTTATATATTCTAAGTATGGACATTATCAATATACCTAAGCTCTATTATAATTAGCTATAGTTACCTGCCGATATTGATTTATTACATTTAGAAATATTGATGATTAAACTATTTATATGATATTATAAAGTTGAACAGGGAAAAAATTAACAAACTGCAAAAGGAGTTGCGCTATGAACAGACTATTATTAGCACTATTTTTTTGGTTAGCACCATTATATGCGCAAGAAGTTCCCCAATGGACATGGTTACACCGTACTATCTCTGTTAACAATAGCAATAACAATAAAAAAACATTAATGTTTTCGCGTGAAAATGTTCAGCCATTTACTCAATTGGTTTTCTCATGGAATGCCGTGCGGCCTTTAGAGGGTTATTTTTCATTTTATGTGCAAGTGCGTGATGCTGCTACCAAAAAATGGGGCAGTTGGCATCATATGGTAGATTGGGGTGCTGATATACAACAATCATATATGAGTAAAAGCGATGGTTTTTCTTCTTACGTGCATGTAAGGCTAGAAGTTGATAGCAAAAAAGTTGCTGATGCATTTAGGATTAAAATGGAGCCTCAAAAAGGAGCACCATTATCTTTAATTAAAGCGTATTCAGTGGCACTTTCTAATTTTAATACCTTTAAAGCTGAATCATTTCAACATATTAATGTACCTTCGGTATATGTTTCTGATATTCCTCATCTTGCACAGCTTATGTGTGAACATGAAGATAAAACGCGTATTTGTTCACCGGTTTCTTGCTGCATGATGGTGCAATATATTACGGGAAAATGGTACGATCCTTTAGCATTTGCTATGGGAGCTTATGACAATGGTCTTAAAGTATATGGCAGTTGGCCTTGTAATATGGCTCATGCATTTGAGCAAGCAGGAGAAAAAGCATATTTTTTTGTCAGACGTATGAACTCTTTTGCAGATGTGCATAATCAGTTAAGTCAAGGATTGCCGGTGGTAGTAAGTGTACGTGGTGATTTACCAGGCGCGCTTAAACCATTTCCTCATGGGCATTTGATGGTGATTGTGGGATGGGATAATCAAACGCGGGAAGTGCTATGTCACGATCCTGCGGCAGAAACAGAAGATGCAGTGTTTAAACGATACGCCGTTGATGCTTTTTTACCTGCATGGGAACGCTCACATCGTCTTGCATATATTGCTGAAGTAATTGATACTAAAAAATAAAAAGATCTGGAGTTAATCCAGATCTTTAAGTTTTGCGCTAAAAATAGCAGAAATAATTAATTTAATCCAAGTTCTGTTTTAATTTCTTCAGTTTTTTCAACTGCTGCAGTGGTTACTTGATTAAGTTGGTTTTTTTCTAATGCAATAACATTATTCTGTATTTCTTCTTTTAATAAAGTACAATTGTCGCATTGTGCAGTTTCAGCTTTTTGAATTGCTTTAGGAAGAAGTTGTGCTAACATTTCTTTTAATTCAGCTTCAGACATTTTGCTTGCCATTTCTTGGATCAATTGTGCTATATCCAGCTTTTCACCTTGTTGATCGCATTCATCAATCAAAGAAATAATAGTTTGTTCAAAAGAACCGAAATCAATTTTATGAGCTATGTCATTTAACGCTTTTATATCTGTAGGGCTCATAACAGCTGTAGTTTCAGTAGAAACAGCTTCTGAAGTAGCAAGAGTATTTGATGCAATTGCAGTGCTTGCAAGTAAAAATAATGCAGTAGATTTTTTCATGAAATACCTTTGTTTTAAAAACATATTTGTTAGTAATATTTGTGAGTAACTTTACCTTATTGCGCTAATAAGTCAATTATTATCTATTGTTTTTACCGGTTAAACTTTTTTTATAATTCAAATTAACAGTAATTTTTTTATAATTTTAAAACATTATTGACTATTTGATATTTCAATATGTATTCTAATAATAGAAGGAGTAATAACAGGGGAGGTATATATCATGAGCAAAATAATAGAAAATTTTTTGATTCCACTTTTTGTGGTTATTAGTGTGTTATTTGCCTTTAATTCTTTAAGAGCGCATGATTCAGTTCATCTGAATAAATTGTATCATCATACCACCGATAGTCCTGTTCATTTGGAAAAAGCAACCTTGTCATTATATTTTTCTGGTGATGTGCGCGTACAAGAATATAAAAATGGATGTACCGAAAAATCATGTACTTTCTTTTTTGCGCATGTGAAAATTAATTCGGGTGAATGTGAGTCTATGGTCCAACAACTGCATAATTATCGTGGTTTGTATGCAATTACCGTGCAAGAAGTTATGCAACCATCACCAGGGTTGTTAATAACGTTTAATTGTGATCCTGCTTATTATGCAGTGAGTTACGAATATTTTGATTCTATCGGTTTGCAAAAAGGAATTGTATTTAGAATGTACAATAAAGAACTGCTGAATCATTTAGAAAACAGTCACAATAAACCAATATTACGCACTCTAATGATTCCGCATAAGGCACCTCGTATTGCTATAGATCCAGGCCACGGTGGTTCTGATTGCGGTGCAAAAGGATGTAATGGTGTTCAAGAAAAGGATATTTGTTTGGCAATTGGTACGCAGGTGGGGAATTTATTAGAACAACAGGGATGTTCAGTAATGTTGACCAGAAACAAAGATTATACCGTTGGGCTTGATGAACGTACCTCATATGCTAATAGTGCACAAGCTGATTTATTTGTTTCTATTCACGCAAATTATGCATCAAACCAAAAAGCAATGGGCGTTGAAACATTTTGTCTTAAACCTTCTTTATTAAAACAAGGATATTCACAATTATCTGATGAACAAAGTCAGTGGGTGCACAACAATCTTAATCAACGTGCAGAGATGGCTAATACCGTTGCACAATCGGTGCAACAACACGTATGTAATGCGGTAGCAAAATTCCATGATACATCCGTTGATCGTAAAGTAAAATATTCAGTTTCACAAGTATTATTGGGCACGCAGATGCCATCATTGCTTATTGAGGTTGGTTTTGTTTCACATCCTAAAGAAGCTCGTCTGTTGAATGATAATGAATACCAAAAAAGTATTGCATGCGGTATTAGCGATGGTATTTTATCCGCAATTAGTTCCCAATCGTTTTTTTAGAAAAATTTTCTCTTGTTTGTTGTTGCTTACTGAAAAAGGTGTTACTATACAAACTTAGTTGGGAACGTTTTTTATAGTCATATGGGTGGGTATATAATTGTGATTCATTTCGTTTGGGAAGATTTTTTAAAAATTGCTCGAGAAGAGCTCGGTAGCCGTGTTGTAGAAACATGGTTTAAGGCTGTTTCGATGTCTCGATGGGATGGTATTGAAAAAGTTATCTATTTGCAAACCCCCAATGCATTTATTTGTAATTGGCTGGAAAAAAACTACCGTTCTTTTTTTCAAACACATTTAGGACGATTATTGAATGTTGCTGATCCTAAAGTACAATTTTTAACCACATCATCAAAAAAAGAAGAAGTAATAGTTAAAGAAATATCGGAAAAAAGTTCAGAAAAAAATAGTAAAGCGCCGCAAGTAAAAACATATCGTGCAGCGCAAGTAATTCCCTATGGCTCTAAAAATGTTACGCATACAAAAGTTTTCGAGCGTTATGGTTATATCAATAAAAAGTATGTTTTTGAGACATTTGTGGTTGGTCCCAGCAATTCTCTTGCATATGCTGCGGCGTGTGCCGTTGCTCAAAAGCCGGGAGAATTATATAATCCATTATTTATTTATGGTGGTTCTGGATTAGGCAAAACACATTTATTGCATGCAATTGGTAATGCTATTCAAGAAAAAAATCAAAAGGCTATTGTGTTATATCAAACAGCTGATAGGTTTGTTAATGAGTTTATTAATGCCATTCGGTTTGATAAGATAGATCGTTTTCAAAAAAAATATCAGTTGGTTGATGTACTTTTGATTGACGATATTCAATTTATTTCCAATAAAGATACAACGCAAGAGGCGTTTTTCCATATTTTCAATTCATTGTATGATGCACGCAAGCAGATTGTATTTTCCAGCGATACGTTTCCACAAAATATTAATGGCATTGCAGAGCGCTTACGCTCACGTCTTGCTTCTGGCATGATTGCAGACATTCACCAACCTTGCATTGAAGTTAAAATGGCTATTTTAAAGCGAAAAGCAGAAAGTAGTGGTGAGATTTTGAGTGATGAAGTTGCTCATTTCTTGGCTACGCATGTTACCTCTAATATTAGAGAACTTGAAGGAGCTCTTATTAGAGTTATTGCATTTGCCCATTTAACCAAAGAACCTATCGATTTATCGCTGGTGAAAAAAGTTTTTTCTCATGAAGAACAATTAGTTAAAGATTCTGTTGATTTTAGATCAGTAATAAAAGCGATTTCTAAACATTTTCCTTATTCTTTAGATGAACTTAGATCAGAAAATCGTAATAAAGAATTGGTATTAGCTCGTCAAATCACCATGTATATGATGAAAAAAAAGACCAATAGCTCATTGCGAGAAATTGGGGCTTATCTTGGAGATCGAAATCATACCACTGTTAAACATGCTCTGGAAAAAATAGAGCACTATATTAATGAAGATGCTGCTTTGCAGCGACATATTAATGCGATAGAAAAAGAATTTGAGCATTAATTGTACCATTTTTTCGCTTTCTTGATTTTATAATTGAAAATTTAATATCATAAATTTATATATAATATTATAGTTATAAAAATTAAGATGGGAGAGTAAAATGAAAAAACTATTATTCTTATTAATTATCGCATTAAGTGGCACATTACCTATCTTTGCGATGAAAAGACCCGCACATAGTATGGAACAGCAAGCACCACAAGAAGGTCTTGCCTATTTTATTTATGAGGATGGTACGGATAATGGTATTTGGGTTAAGAAAGAGTTAGTAGAGAAATGCAAATCTTTAAAAGATATGTTGGAAGATCTGGGAGAGACTGCTGGAGTTAAAATTCCTTTGAAAGCGCCTCTTGGCGTTATTAAATTAGTTTTTGCGATTTTAGATAACAAAGTAAATCCAGAACAATTACCCTTAGATGATTTAATTGATGTTTTTAATTTGCTGAATTTTTTGGATACTCCTGGGGCAATGGCTACCGTTGTGCAAGCGCTCAAGCAGAAGATTGATGCAATGGGAGATAACCTTATAAAAAACGAAACATTGCAAAAATTGAGTTCTGATTTATTGCAGATGCTATTAATTAAACCGAGTATTAAGCTTTTAGAAACAAAATATATTATTACTACGCAAGAAACTATTAAATATCCTTCTTTAAGCCAATTTATATCCGCAAAATCGAATGCAAAAGGTACATTTGTTTTATTAACGGTGGAGGATGAAAACCAAGAAAATCATCTGGTGATTTGGAATATAGATAAGCCTTATGACGAAAGTCATAAAATAGGAGATGGCGATATAGCTTTGGATTATATACATTGGAGCTCAGATGGCAATAGGATCATTTATAGGCGCGATGGTGTTGATCTTGTGGTATGCGATATAACTGATCTTAATGCTATTAAACAAAAAGTATTTGATCCTAATGGGGGAGATATTCAAGAGATGGATCTATCCCCTGATGGTACAAAAGTTATCGTACAAGGGGAAGGAGGGCAGGATATAAACTTTATCTTGTGGAATATAAGTAATCTCGATAATCCTGTTCAAAAAATATTAAGCGGGTACGGTCAAAATATTGCCAATATAGTGTTTAATGCAGATGGAAAAAAATTCATTGCAGCCCATTCTCTTGCTGATAGTGATGAATGTTCGCTTGTTTTATGGGATATTAGTCATGAAGATGTTACTTCTAAAATAATTATAGACAAGATACCTACTGTGCATGCGTTGGCATGGAGCCCAGATAATAATACGCTTGCATTGGGTGGTGGTCAAGAAGATGATGATAAGCTTGTATTGTATGATATGCATGATCTTGCAAAAGTTACTTATAAAGTAGTTGAGGGTCATAAAGGCCGTATAGATAAAATAATATTCAGTCATGATGGAAGTAAAATTGTGTCATTAGGTTTTATGAGTGATAGAGTGGGTGTGGGTATCAGTGGGTTTTTATGGAATATTAGTGATATAAATGATATTAAAAAACGGCAATTATTCCACCATGTATCTGAGAATTTTCATGACTCTATTGATGTTCTTTTTAGCTATGATGGAAGATTTCTTATTGCAACCAACAGAAATAGGTTTGTTGTTAGAGATATTAGTGATTTTAATAATATCTCTAGCATAGCACCTATACAAAAAAGTGGAGAATTACAACCAATACTTATAGATGGAGGTAAAAAGGTTCTGATAGGAGATTCTGGGTTTGGGCTTACAGAGGAGTTGACGATATTGAATTTATCTCCTACTACGCAAGAGATTGCATTGTTGGCTCAAATGAAAAATTATACTTTTAAACAACAATTATTGATATATCAATTGTGTAACAAAGGGCGGCAATTTCAGAAATTTATCTTATTACAAAAGGGTACGCAAGAATATAACATATTCATGAGCTTGCCGGCAGAAATGCGTCAATTTTTAGATAAAACATTAAAAATTGTAGTTTATGGTGAATAATTGCTGTTTACCATTGCAATGCGCAAGGATTGCTTTTATATTGTGCTTCTCGGCGATCATTTTTAGTTTGCAAAAAGGCATCCTGAAAATATTTTGCACCCAAATAGATGAACCATTCTAAGTGATTATTAAAGAATGGTTCTTCTTTTAATCCTACAATAGAGGGGAAATGCTCAGTATCAACAATGCTGATGTGATAGTTATTAATTTCTTTATTATATTTAAATACAAAATTGTCAGAATGCGGGTCTACGAATAAATGAAGATCCATACATAATTCCATTACCAATTCACTTCTTTTTTGGAATGTTAATAATGGAGCATCTTCTTTGGTATCAAGTGTGTCGGCAATAATAGCATACACTCCTGGCATTAATGTTGATAGCTCTTTTTTGCCGCCGATATTATATCCGGTTATTTTCATCCAACGTGGTTTTTTGGGAAGCCAATACCATTTACGTGGGGTAGTTATATTACCTTTCCAGCGGGGATGATTTTCAATCTCATTATTAATAATTTCAAGATTTTTAATACGCGTTAATCCTGCAACGTGTCTATTCATACCGCCTGACATATAAAAGAAAAATTGGCTTTCAAAACCTTTGCAATAAGGATCAATAAAAGTAGCGGGTTTTTCAATAAAAAGTTTCAGAACAAAAGGATAATCTTTAAATTGAAGCACTAAAAGTCCGCAACATTGGTAATAGTTAAAGTTTTTATCTTGCAGCACTTTAAAATCAGTGAATTGTTTTTGTGGGGTACGCAGTTCTTGCAAAAGACCTTCGATGAGTTTATTGATAATGGTGCAATCATAACTTTGTTCAGGATTGTGAATATCCGTAATGGTATCTGCTGGTAAAAGATGTTGATAGAAAAATTCTTTATTGAAAGAGGTAAAGATAGGGTATTCCGTGTATGCCCAATGTGAATGGGTTATACTCTTTCTTGAATTTTTCCAATGGATAGTCACCGTAGGCATATTTTTATCTTTTTTTCTAAAATGGCTACGAGCAATTACGGCCGGATAAAAAGTAAGTAAGGTTAAAAGTATGCTAATTATTTTTTTCATAGTTTTTATTAAATATCTGGTTTTAGAGGGTGTTCCAGGCCGTTCTAGGGGTGCCGGGAGCTTTGCTTTATTAAAGTATATTATCGTATCACAAAAAAAGACTTTTGAGGTCTTTATATTAATTATTTTATCATATTAGAAATTTTTGTCACTGAAAAGGTAATTATGGGGTACCTAAAGGCCAGAATACCCCTCTAAGGGGGCAGTCTTGCCATAAAAAGTTGAGGTATGATACGATTAATTAAGGCTATTTGAGAGTAGTTGCAGTTCAGGGGAAGGTGGGGTATGTTGGGAAGAGAGAGTAGTAGTACGATGGCCAGAAGGAGTAGTTATGAAGCCAGAGTTGTTGATGTATCGAAACGCTCAAATTGCTGATAGTCTGCGACGATTGCCGCGAAAGATGTTGCAGCTTCATGGGCTCGAGAATGTTACTGATTTTGTGTTACATGAGCTATGCAGTAAAGATTGCTTTAATATACCCAAAGCTGCCTATTTTGTGGAAAATCCTGCCTTTAACTGTCTTAAAGGGATTGTGGGGGTTTCCACGCAGGAAGTGCAAGGAATTGATAATATTTGGACCAGTCCGGATCAATTTATGCACACCATGTCTCAATCGCCTTTTAATCAAAAGGTAAGGTCTTTTCATTACGAAAGTCATAAAAACCGTGGTCATGCTCCCGAAGCTATGGCAGAAACAATTGCCAAAGAGTTAGGATTGACTGATTATGGTTTTTATATGTGGGATATGAAACATGATAATCACGGTTTTTTGATATGCGAAAAAAATGATGAACAGGACTGTGGTCATCCGCAACCTGATGTTATGGTTGATGGATTGTGTTTATTGAGTTTTTGCCCTGTATATTAATCCTTCGATACATTTTTTGAAGACAAAAAACACTCAGGATGAGCGGAAGAAAAGATATTTTTAATTTCCACCGCTCGCCCTGAGTGTTTTGCAAGTGTAACGTAGCAAAAAGTATCGAAGGGTTAATCGAGCAAGAAATAATTATTTTTCTTCAAATGGTAGTAAACCTGGTAATAAAGCATCACTTAAATAGGCAAGTGCAGCGCCACCACCGGTGGAAAGATGAGTAATAGATTGGTGACCAGGAGTTTCAAAAGCAATATCAACTGAATCACCACCTGCAATAATGGTAGTTGCATGAGATTGTGCCATTGCGTGAATAAGCTTTTGCGTGCTTGTAATGGTGGCTGGTTTATCCGCAAATCCCATTGCGCAATTAAAAAATATGGTGCGAGCTTTATTAATTTCGGTACTAAATTGTTCGATGGTTTTGGGTCCGATAGAAATGCCGACTGCATTTTCAGGAAATTCTTCTGCATTTACTATATCTAATGATCCATCAACAGAATCATACGCTATCTGATAATCTGACGGAAAAATATAATTAACTCCTAATTTTTCTGCTTGCAGAATAATTTGTTTACAGGCGGGAATCATGGCATCATTTACCAATGATTTTCCAACTGGTTTGCCCATGGCTTTAAGAAATGAAAAACAGAGCGCAGGGCATATGAGCAATGTATCAACTTTGGGTAACAATTGTTGTATGAGTGGAGTTTTATCTTCTATTTTGCCACCTCCTAAAATTGCAATGAACGGATGTTGGGGATTATGTTTTAAGATATCAAGTTTTGTAAGTTCTTTTTCTATTAATAAACCAATGCTGCGTCTATTTTCAGGAAATTCATACGGCAATACGCTTACCGAACAATCATGCTCGTGAATAAGACCAAAGGCATCATTAACATAATAATGTGCGCCGTTTGCTAGCTGTTTTGCAAAAAAAGGATCAGCATCTTTTTCGCCGGGAAAAAAGCGCAAGTTTTCAAGCAATAGAATGTGATGTGGTTGAATAGGATATTGCTTTATTGCAGTGTAATCAGGAACAAATGTTATATGATATCCATGTTTTTTAAACCACGGTATTAAATGTTGGGTTGAAAGTTCCGGATCTTGATTGTCAGGACGCCCAATATGAGTTGTTAAAACAATTTCAGCACCTTTATCCAGTAGTGCATTGATAGTAGGTAATATGCTTGTTAACCGAAAATCATTATCAATTTTTCCTTGCATAAGAGGAACATTTAAATCAGCGCGTAAAAAAACTCTTTTATTATGGAGATTCCAATCTAAAAATGTTGGATGAATCATTACTATCCTTCAAAACGTAAAACGCGAGATATATTAATAGAAGCAATGCGTTGTATGGGGAGCCATAATGCAATTAATGAAAATAATATAACAACGCAAAAAACCGCAATGATAATCTCGGCATTCATTGCTACGGGTAATTGAGTAACATAATAGGTGTCAGGTAACGTGATAAATGGATAACGTTGTAAAAACCAGCTTGCAATAATTGCGGCAAGAAGACCCGCTGATGATGCAACACAACTAATCGTCATTCCTATAATAAAAAAGATTAAACTAATAGATTTTTGTGACATTCCAAGTGCTTTAAGAAGAGCAATATCAGGACGTTTTTGCGTAATTTGCATAAATAATAAAGAAATAATGTTCATACTTGCTACTAATAAGATGAGTGCAAGAATAAAGAAAGAAACATACTTTTCTAATTTTAACGTAGCGACTAATGATGGATATAAATCTTTCCATGAATAGACATCTAATCCAAGGCGTTTGCGTAGTTTTTGAATAAGTTCTTGTTCATTACTTAACGGATCAATTGCTACATTAATCTGTTCAATTTCGCTGTTGGGATACAATTTTTCGAGAAAAGAAAGAGAGCAATAGACAACAGTTGTATCAAATTCATCAATTCCTGTTTCAAAGATTCCACTCACCGTTGCTTTATGTGTATCAAAAATAACTTTTTTTCCTTGTATATAGCCGTCACGAATAAAAAGAAGTTCTACAGTGTCACCAACATGCACATCGTTATTATGCGCAAGTTTTTTACCAATAACAACGTGATCATCATTGAAAAGATCGGTGAATACTGTCTCAGATAATTGAGCTATTATTTTTTGTGATAATGAACTAGTTTGTATCTCTGTTTCAGGATCAATACCCATAATCATTGCCACGCAAGGAACATTTTCTGTTTGATCGGGGTTATTAATAAGCACATGTTGTTTTATAGTAGGAGAAAATGCAACAATTTCAGGAAATTCTTGGTGTATAATTTTGGTAAATACATCCATATTAATATCATTGCCATATGATTGTATAATAATATTGGCATGAACGCCTTGCATCTTTTGATGAATAGCTACTTCAAAACCATTCATGATTGCCGTGGTAAGCGCTAAGGCAAATGATCCAATAAAAATACCTGCAAAACAGATGATGGTCATAGTTGAAATACTTTTTTGATATATATGACTACATAATATGCGTTGAGCTAAAAAAAAAGGTGTTATATTCACTGCTTTACTTGCCTTTGCTTTTGTCAAAAATTATTGTTTTAATGAATGATACATTATACTAAAGATTACAAATGAAAAGGAAAATATGAAAGCGTTAGTAAAAATTAACATATTCTGTTTTGGTATACTCGTAATGTTGTTACCCGGTTGTGGAAGAGTAATTGATTGGGGTAACAGAACATTTAATCAAACTCCTACCATTGATACAAACATTTCAACAGCTCAACAATATATTCGTTCAGTTACATCCTATGATGAATTAACAACGCGTGCACGTTTTGATGTGTTATGGTTATCGGATGATGTACGCAATACGTATGCATATTTATATGGATTAAAATTTGGAAAAACTGAAGAACAAAAAAAGATTTTTTTGCGACGACAACTTGAAGAAAATAATCATTTTATATCATTTTATGTGTTAAGTTTACATGACTGGCCATTGGGTGATGCAAATAGTGAATGGACTTTATTCTTAACCATTGGTGATAAAAACTATTCGCCGATTGAAATTAAAGCAGTAGAGCTTTCACCGGAATATATCCATATTTTTGGCAAAAAATATAACAGATTTAAAATGCCATACAGTGTTAAATTTGATGCCAAAGATATTAATGATAACTTTTTGATTACACCAGAAACTACTACCATGACACTCCATTGCAGATCTCTTAAAGCAGAAGTTACTTTTGTATGGGATTTACCTACTATGACCAAAGCAGAGATTGTCTCGGAGGTGCTTGCATGAAGATTGCCATTGGAACTGATCATCGTGGATTTTTGCATAAAGAATATATCAAACAACATATGCGCAACATTGAATGGATAGATGTGGGCACGTATGATCAAGAACGCACAGATTATCCTTTGTTTGCTGATAAAGTGGTAAAACTTATGCTTTTTGAGGGCATTGAGGCAGGGGTTTTATTGTGTGCTTCCGGTGGAGGCATGGCAATTGCAGCAAATAGATACAAATATATTTATGCGGTTGTTGCCTGGAATGTAGAAATTGCACGCCAATCCAAGCAGGAAGATAATGCAAATGTGTTGGTAATACCATCTGATTTTGTTTCATGTGAAGATACTGTTGCGATGATACAAGAATGGCTTGGGCAAGAATTTAAAGATGGTAGGTATGGTGAACGAATTGCGATGATTGATAAATAAAAAAAAGCCACCCTTCGATACTTTTTTATTTCATAAAAACACTCAGGGCGAGCGGGTGGAAGATTAAATCTTTTTCTTCCGTTCATCCTGAGTGTTTTTTGTCTTCAAAAAATGTATCGAAGGATTATGCAGTTACTTCTTTGGTAGCATCAGCTTCTGATGCTTGTGTAGTTCTACCTTCAACTTTATCAATAACAGCCTGCACTTCTGTATCGGTCATGATTTTTTTAGACATTAATTCATCGGTAAGTGCAATCAATGCAGTTCTATGAGTTTGTAATAATTTCATTGCATCTACGTGACATTTTTTAAGCAAGTTATATGCTTGCAGTTTTAATTGCTGATTTACTTCTTTTGGCAATGCATCTGAATTAAGACCACCAAATACCAAATCAGTAATTATTTTAAATGCGCGGTCACGGCTGTTTGCATGGCACGTAAATCCACATGAATTAAGTATTAATTCTTCCGCAGCAAAACCAGCAATCAAACTAATAGCTTCGTTCATAATGATATCTTGAGTTTTAACGTTGATAGTATCGTATGGCTGTTTTGTAGCAAGATAACCATATTCAATTTTCTGCTGGTGATCTTTATCATCTTTTTTAGCAAGCGTATCCCATACAAGCTCATCTTTAAGATCTGTCATATGCGCATGTATAGTTACTTTATCCAATTTTTCATGTGTTTCAAGTAACGTTGTTGCTAATGCTCTTCCTGCAAAGTGTGTTGCAATAACACGTAGTTCACTTTCCGGAAGATCTTTATGATTAAATGGCAAGATATGATGAATTTCAGTATCAATACTATATTCTAATAATTCTTGCGTTAATGATTCACCTTTAAACCATGCGCGTGTCATTGCATTACGGATGATCGCTTTTAAATCTTCAAAAGAACGTTGATTTGTTCTATTGGCAAGGCTTTCAATATTAAATTGCGTAAGATCAACTGCCATCGCTGCAAGTTCGCGTCTAATAAATTCTACGCGATATTTACGTGATGGGTATTCAAAACGAATCTCTTTACCAAAACGTCCGTTTTGACGTAATGCTTTATCAATGTTTTGTGGGTTATTAGTTGCAGCAATAACAATTACTATTTTAGACGGATCAGCATTCATAGAGCTTTGCATTGATGTTAAGAATTCACTTAAAAGCTGGTTGTTACCAACACGGTTTAATCCAAGTAAATCAATTTCATCAATAAAGATAACTGCGGGTGCATTTTCTCTTACTTGTTCAAGAATATCTTTAATACCATATTTATTAACCAAGAATGAATCGATGTTAAAGAATTTTATGGTGTTTGCTTTGCCACGTTTTGCCATAAGCATTTCTATTTCACCACATAAACATTCAACACTGAATGATTTACCCGTACGTGTTGGTCCTGTTAATAACCAACCTTTTTCGGGAGTCGCTTCAATACGCATTAATTGTTCAGGATCATCAATGTATTGAATAATTTGTGAGAATGATTCTTTGATGTTATCAAGACCAACCATATCTTTGAATGTATACGTTGGTTTAATTTGATTTAATCCCATTTTACGGTTTTTACGATATTCACCACCACGAAGGAAGTTCCAAAAATCATCTCTTTTTTCTGTTAATTTGGGATAGATTTTTTCTTTCCATGTTTCAGAGAATGATGTGTATAAAGGGACGCCTACGAAGGTTGCAAGTGGTAAATTAGAACTCATTAATTGATTAGTAGCATAATCAATTACCGCAAATAAACTTGCATCAGTCGGGATTGTTCTGCCATCAGAATGAGATTGTGCTGGAAATGGATTTTCTTCTTCAGAACGACCTACAGATTGAGGACCCATTGGAGTAGATTCAAGTGGTTTTGATCCCGCTTTTTTGGGTAAGAAAGTTATAAGGCTTTTGAATGCTTCGGGAAGACTAGGATTGTCTTCAATAAGATATCCAAAACGCCATACTAAATATAAGCTAAATAGAGTTGCATATGTGCCATAGGCAGCAATAGTAGGTATATTATATTTGTTTGCAGGTGCTACAACATATTGATCAACTTTACGGAAAACTTTGTTATACCATGTCAAACCAATATTTTTTACGCTATGCGAAAGTGTTGCAAGTTCACTGTTGGTTTTTCGTAAACCTTGTTTTAAATTTTCTGGTTTAAGATGTTGGCCTTTTGATCTTGTTTTAGCTTTATTCAAACTCATGACAAACTTCTTAAGGTCAAATGGTTTTGCATCTTTAAAGCTGTTTTTAATTTGTTCGTTGAAATACGGAATAAATGCATTACAAAATTCAGTAATAAGATATGAATATTCTAAATACATTGTTGGATCTTGTAATTGTGCTATTTCTGATTGGCTATTCAATAATGCATTAACGGTCATTTTGTTTTCCGTTAACAATGCCATAATTTCTTGTAGTTTAGATGTGGGAAGGTTGAGCGAGCCTTTTCTGACTAAAAGAGCAACTTCAGTAAGAATATTTTCAATTTTTTGTAGAGAGCTGAATGCTTTATTGATCGATTTTTCTGCAAATTCGATAATTTTGAGTAGTTCTGCTTTTTGCTCTGGAGTCAGTGATATTTCTTGTTCAGTTGGTTCAGATGCTTTTTTTGGTTCAGTTATTTCTGCTTGAATTATTACACTGAACGAAAGCATGCATAAAATCAGTGATCGTATCTTTTGGGTCGGTTTCATAGCCTATTTCTCCTCACTCTAGATGATAATTTATTTTAAAAACTGTTACTATTAATACAAATATAGCACTTTTGCTTATTTCCGCTAATTTTTTCGCTTCATCAAGCCTTTTGGGGCTTTTTTGTCTATAGCTGAAATATCTTAAAAAATGCCTACTTATCTTATTTTTACCAAAAAGATTGCAATTTGTCAATTTTAAATGGTACGCTTGAGGTAGAAAATAAGGTTAAGAAAAGGGTTTTTTAAAGGTAGGAGATGCAATGTTTCCGCTTAAAACAGCTGAAATGTTGAAAATGAGGCCTCTGGTGGCTATTATCGGTGCTTTTTTCACCGCAATATGCCTATGGATGCCTGTTTTGCATGCACACATGTACGATGATAGTGTGTACGGTCACATTATTCCAGAAAAAACAAAAACTGCCAATGGGGTGACGGTAGAGCATGTTCTTCTATACCCGCAGGAAGGGCATGAATCATCAAAACGAATTGCCCGACAGGCAATGTTGGCACGTTCCAATGATACGCAAGCGACTGTTTTAGTATGTCATGGTTTTATGTGTGATAAATATGATGTGGGTATGATAAGACGTATATTTAGGACTAAAAATTTTAATGTTATGACATTTGATTTTCGTGCTCATGGCCAAGACGGAGAAGGACAATATTGTACGTTTGGCCGTGATGAGGCCCTTGATGTTATTGCGGCAGCAAAATTCCTACGAAACCATCCAGAACTATGCGATAAACCATTATTTGTGTATGGATTTTCTATGGGGGCTGTTTCAGCAATAGAAGCGCAAGCATTAGAATCAGAACTGTTTGATGCGATGATATTAGATTGTCCTTTTGATTCAAGTGAACGCGTTATTAAAACTGGTCTTGATTGTTTAAAATGTTCCTTATTTGGATTTGAGTTTGAAATGCCGGGAAAAGAGTTATTGCAAAAATATGCCTTTCATCCGTATGTGCAGGCATTGGTTAAAGCAGTATTAAAAACAGTTGCGCAAATGGATGCAACAGGGGTTAAGACTAATTTTTGTCCGATACATCCAGCCGAATCAGCTAAAAAAATTACGGTTCCGGTATTTCTTATTCATTGCAAGAATGATCAAAAAGTTTCTGTAGATCAGGTAAGGAAAGTATACGAAGCTCTTGCGGGATATACGCTGTGGTGGTTAACCAATGGACGTCGCCATTATGATTCATTTTTCTATAACCCAGAAAAATATATTGAACAAGTGCGACAATTTTTTAATCAAGTTCTTAATGGTGAATTAGAGGGAATGCTGCAAAAGGAAATCATTGAGGATGGCGATGAAGATGACCATTTGTTTAGCGCATAACATAATATAAAAAGTCCTTCGATACATCCTCCTTCGCATAAAGCTACGGAGGACACTCAGGATGAGCGGAGGATGAATAAAAAAACGGAGGATGCGATGGAAACATATAATAAAAAATTAATAATGTTGATGAGTCTGTTATTGATCAATGGCATATCATATGCAAAAGTAAAATCAATTACCCTACGCAGAGATTTTGAACAAAGTATATCAAAAGAAAATATGGTGGTAACATTTTTTTATGATGCTGCCAATAAAGATCTTATGCGTATGTATGAAGATATAAGTAAGACTCAACGATATGATGATGCGGATGTAGTTTTTCTGAAAGTAAACGCTGCACGAAAAGATTTATCTGATCTTGCACAAGCATATGGTATTGTTCACATGCCGGCATTTGTCTTTTTTTATAAAGGTAAACGTTTGAGCGATAACAATGGTAACATGGTCATATTAACTGGTTCTGTTACCAGAGATCAATTAGAATCATGTATCGATAATTATTACGGTGATGAAATTGAACGCTATATTGCGCATAAAGAAGAACGTAAAGAAAGACGTATAGCGCGAGAAAATGAAAGTTGGAAGCCATATTTTTATCCACGAGATATATTTGTGCCAGGATATGACCCTGCAGAGCGTAATTTAGAATAAGCATCTGGCCCAGCTTTTAAGCTGGGCTTTTTTTTGATATTCTGTTGTAAGACATGTAAACATTTTATGGAGGGAAAGCGTATGCTTACCATTGCTCTTTCAACAGAAAATATCTTATCGCAAAAAGTTGATTGCTATGCATATATTGTTGAAAAAAATTTTGATATAACTCAATTACAAAATCTTACTAAAGATCTATGTCCCGATTTAGGTGCCATTATAAAGTATCGTGGATTTGCTGGCGGATTACAAGAAACTGTTTCTACGATGTGCATGATAGAAAATAGAGTAGCTTTTTGTATTATCGTAGGTATGGGCGATAACAAAATTAAAGGCGTTGATAAAGTTGAACGGTATCGACGAGCTTTAGGGCAAGTGATGAAAGAAGCATATGTGTGTAAAGCAAAATCGCTTGCTTTAGATTGTATGTCTGCAGCAACATCATTGGATAAATCTCCTGAATATATTGCAGAACAAACTGCTATTATTCTTAAATTAGCAGCATATCATTTTGATGATTATATTACGGAAAAAAGTCGTAAAGAAAAATCATTATCAGAAGTTATTGTAGTAACTGATGAATCTCATAAAGATGAAGTAAAACGTGGTATTCATGAAGGTGTTATTATTGCAAACGCAGTCAATCAGGCTCGTCATTGGGTTGATATGCCGCCAACATCGTTAACACCCCAAGATCTAGTAGTAAAAGCGCAGGAAGTTGCTCAACGTAATAATTTAAAATGTACTGCATTTCATGAAAAAGAAATTATTCAGATGGGCATGGGCGGTTTAGCTGCTGTTTCTCGTGGATCTGATGTTGATTGTGCATTGATTATTCTTGAATATAAAACGGAAAAACCGAATGCACCTACGCTTTGCTTTGTTGGTAAAGGTATTACTTTTGATTCTGGTGGTTTAAGTTTAAAGCCAGCAGATTATATGGAAACAATGAAAGAAGATATGTCGGGAGCAGCGGCAGTTATTTGTGCTATTGATGCTCTTGCACAACTCAAACCACATGTTAATATCATTGCAATTGCGCCAACGTCTGAAAATTTACCAAGCGGAAAAGCAACCAAACCTGGCGATATTGTAACATTTTATAATGGTAAAACTGCAGAAATTAAAAATACTGATGCAGAAGGGCGTTTAATTTTAGCAGATGCACTTTCTTATGCGGTAAAACATTATCATCCTGATATTATCGTAGATTTAGCAACATTAACCGGTGCATGTTCACGAGCATTAGGACCAGTGTACAGCGGATTATTTAGTGAACATCAAGCATTAATAGATGCATTGCATCACGCAGGAAATGTTTCCGGTGATCGTTTATGGCAATTGCCAATGGGTGATGATTATAAAAAAGCAATATCTTCAACGGTTGCAGATATTTGTAACATTGGTAGCAAACAAATTATGGCAGGTGCTTCTACCGCGGCACATTTCTTACAACATTTTGTTGATGATACCGTGTGGGCACATATTGATATTGCAGGAACCGCGTTTGATGTTCCTAATATATCTTATTACCGTCCGGGTGGCACGGGTGTTGGTGTTCGTTTGTTGGTTACTTTGGCAATGAACTGGCAAGAATAAATAAGAATAATCTGATGATTTAAAATGGGTGTTAAAAGCGCCCATTTTTTTATGTTGTATATTAATATCGCATAACGCATTATTTTTTGTAAAAAAGAAAAAAGATTCAAATAAAGAAAGAAGGTATTATATTTATTATTGACTATTATAAATGTTTTTAATTAGTATTAAATTACTTTGTTTAAAAATAAAAGGGGGTAGTCTCATGAAATCGAAACAATATATTGCTCTATTGTTTTTTATTGTATCGCCACTCTTAGCAAAGCAGATGGGAAATACTATTGTTCCTGTGCGAACAACACCAGAACGTACTATACCACAACCACAAAAACCTGTTTATGTACAACCAGTATCAGAGCAATCTTCTGCGCAATCATATGCGTCTGCTCTTGCACATATTAAAACACGAATGAATACTGCTCAAATATTGCAAAATAACCGTTTTACTCCTTACTTTATTAACTTTGTAAAAGATGCGATAAAAAATAGTGGTAATAATGCATTTCTTTTTGCGCAAGCATTGTTTCAAGCAGGCGCATATTTACATATCCCATTTATGAATGAAAATGTTATTAATGCTACCATTATTAGTGATTTGAATGATGAAATTGATCGACAGACGAAAATATTGTTCGCGCAAAACAAACCAGAGAGAAAAATAATTCCTGTTCAACCCATACAACCTGAACCAATTATTAAGAATGTAGAGCCAGTCAAGCCTGTTACCAGTGATATGTACGTGGTTCCTACTGATATGGCAATGTTACGCAAGCTCGATTTATATCCTTTGTTTGCAGTTGATGGTGGTATTTATTTTGTATTTAATCCACAAGCGCAATTGTTTTCGGGAGAAATAGTTGCACGTTTTGAAGGTGAAGATGTTGGGCAGAATGCACCATGCATAGTTCCGCTGGGTAAATTTGGTTCTTGGAACCGAAAATTAATGCAACTTAAAAGTCTTAATCAGTTTGAATTGTCTGCAGCTACGGGATTGGCTCCAGCACTTTGCGCAGGACATTCTTTAAATAACGGTCGATTAATGCGAGCGTATGCTTTAAGTGGTGATGTGCAGTATTTGAGAGATTTACATGATATACAAAAATCAGCAATTTTTTTACTCGATCACCATTTTGGAGAATGGTTATATGCACGCGATGTAAGAAACAGTATCGCGACATTAGGTAATGAATTAGGAACTGATGGTGTGGATGTTTCAGTGATAAGTACTGTTTCTTTATTTGATGCTGACTTGGATAAAAAAAATGAGTTTGCTCTTTTTGATCAACAAGAATTTACGTATGTGCAAAAGGTTAAACAAAACATAAGAGCTGGATTGCAGAAGAACAGTTATGTTCATATTATGGTTGTTGGCAATGAAGAAACAGTGGGAGGAGAAGAAGGCTCAAAAGGATTGGGACATTATTTTTGCTTTGTGATTATAAAAGCTGGTAACAATATACAATATATTGTTCTTGATACGTCATCCAGAGCCTATCATTTACAACAAGGATCACATGAAAGAGATCGTTTAATGTTTATCATTCAAAACATTGAAGGTGGTAAAATTTCAGCAAAAGTTTCTAACATACAGGTGGAATTGTATAAAAAATTGATACAATAAAATAAAATTGTAAGCAACAAAAAAACCGCTCTTATTACGGAGCGGTTTTTATTTTTGATTATTTCTTAAGCAGGTTTTTTAGGAACTTTTGCACCTTTTTTGCGTGCTTCAGATAAGCCAATTGCAATTGCTTGCTCGCGTGATTTAACAGGAGTTTCAGCTTTGCCTGATTTAGCTTCACCTTTGTTGAATTTACGCATTTCTTTTTCTACTTCTTTTCCAGCTTCTGGGCTATATTTTTTGGCAGGTGATTTTTTTGCTGTTCTTTTTTTAGCTTTGGCTGCTGGTTTTGCTTTTTTAGCTACTTTACGTTTTGGAGCAGCTTTTTTAGCGGTAGATTTTTTTGCGACAATTTTTTTTGCAACAGCTTTTTTACGTGCTGGTTTTTTACTCGCTGATTTTTTGGCAGGTGATTTTTTAGCAGCAGTTTTCTTTGCAGGTTTACGTGCCGTAGATTTTTTTGCTACCTTACGTTTTGCAGTTTTCTTGAGTGCCATGTAAGACCTCCCTTATTTTATAAATGTATTGTTTATTCAAGAAAACAGTATAAGGAGTTGTTTTTCATTATTACAATATTTTTATAAAATATTTTTTTATAATTTAAAAAAAATTACAATTTATTCAGCCGTAGCCGTAAAGTTTTGCGTGAACAGATCTGTTTCTATTTCTAATTCATGTGCATGAATTCGTTTCCATTCTTCTAATGAAATAGGAAAGTGTGGCAATGCAAGTTTGAGTAATGTTTGTGCATACATTCTTATTTCGTACTGAGCACCAGCATGCAAACGCAATTTAAGAAAATGCATAAGTGAGTGCAGATTACACGTAAAAATAAATTCGGTATACGTACATAAAGGTAACACGCTGCGTGCAATTTCTCTTCCAATGCCGTTTTCTAATAAATACTCATATGTTTGTACGCTGTATGCAATGGCATCTTTTAATTTTTGCGTGAACTCAGGATTATCAAATGATCCGATAGAAGCTTGTTTGTTTTTAGTATCTTGTGAACGCCATTTAGGAGGTATATAAAATTCTAAAGATGCTTTTACGTAGCGATAACTAATTTCATTATACGAGTTCATGCGATGACGCATCCATTGCCGTGCAACAAAAATAGGAGCTTTAATGCGAAAAGAAAGTTGATTGTGCTCAAAAGGACTTGTGTGATTATGTTCCATCAGAAAAGCAATCAATTTTTTATCACGATCACTTACGTGTGATGAAACTTTTCCGTATGATACGCGCGCAGCATTTACTACATCTAGATCAGATCCTGATACACGGACAAGCTCAACAGAACTTATGCCATCGCCCAGAGGATCAATACCATTTTCTGCAAGTGAATATTCTAATATATCCTGTGTTTGTAGTGAATTTTGTACATTTTCCATAGAGTGTTTCTTTTATTTATATATTGTTTTTATAACGATGATTTATTTTCATGAACCATATTGATAATAACACCGATCATAAAAAGATAACAGACGAGCGATGTATTTCCATAACTGACAAAGGGCATACCAACTCCCTTGGTTGGTGCTAATCCGGTTGCTACAGCCATGTTCATAACTGTTTGCAAATGAATCACAATCATAAATCCAAGAACAACAAGAGTGTTGAATGAATTGGTTAATTGATGGGCAATCCGAATACCAAAATAAAGAAGTAACATAAATAATGTTATTAAAAACAAACAACCAATCAATCCTGTTTCTTCAGCAATAATGGAGAATATAAAATCAGTATGTTGCATTGGTAAATAGAAGAATTTTTGTTTGGAATGTGCAATTCCAGTACCCAACCAGCTGCCTGAACCAATTGCAATCAATGATTGAATAATCTGAAATCCTGCACCTTTAGGATCTTGCCATGGATTTAAAAATGTTAATACACGTTGTAGCCGATAAGGTCTGAAAAGAATAAGGAATGTTGCGCTGATAGCCAAGCCAAATAATGTTATAACAATATGTTTGATATGAGCATGTGCACAAAAAAATAAAATGATAGTGGTAAGCAGTAACGTAACCGTCATTCCAAAATCTGGTTGTTTTAAAAGCGCAATACACATGATGGTGATGAAAAAACAAAAAGGAATAAATTGTTTCAGTGATAATGTTCCTTTGATGGTTCTTTTTTCTAAAAAATAAGCAACATAAAAAATAAGAGTTACTTTCAGTAATTCACTGGGTTGAAATGAAAATCCTGCAATAGAAAGCCATCTGCTGGATCCATGAATGGTCCGAGAGAATGTTGGTAGCAAGGTCAAAATAACCAAAAAAAGAGAAGATAGAAACAAAACAGGTGCGCTTTTTTTAATAGCACGTAATGGTACAATTCGACCAATATATAATGCGCATAAACCAACAGCAAGGCCTGCCAGTTGACGTTTGACAAAGAAAATAGATGTTCCGAATGTTTCTAATGCATATACTGAACTTGATGAATATATAAATAAACATCCGATAAGAATAAGTGTTGCAATAATAATAAGAAAAACATTCAAATCTGCTTGCAAAGGTAATTTTTTTGAAATCATAATTTTTTATTCGTATGAAATTATTTTAATCCAGTATACTCAGTGCATGCGATTCTGTACAAGGCATTTATGGTGATGAGTGATTTTTTATATAATGCATAATTAATTTTTTAAAATGTTCTCCTCTTTTTTCATAATTTTCATACAAATCATAACTGCTTCCCGCAGGAGATAAGAGTACATAATCATGCGGTTGTAATTTGATTAAACATTCATGTACTGCAGAATCAAGTGATACGTGTGATGAAGAAGGAATTACGTGAGTTGTGCACATTGCATGTAATGCATCAGCTTCTTTACCAAAACAATAAATATGTTTTACATAACTTTTTAATTGTGCAATAAATGGTGCGCGATCAACTCCTTTACTCAAACCACCTAAAAAAAGATGTAGTGGATGATTGTTTAATTTAGTTACCGCGGCAAAAGTTGATGCGGTGGTGGTTGCTTTTGAGTCATTATAAAAATGGATGGAATTTATAGAACCGATTTTTTCCATCCGATGCGCGGGGAGTAATGCTGTTGCAGCAACATCATGTAATGCGTTGTGTGGTAATGCCAGAATATCGCATGCAGCAGCAAGAATAAGAATGTTTTCAATAAAAGAAAGGTTACATAATGTGGGCGTTAATGAGAGTAAGAAAGTATGTGTCTTATTGTTATAATGCATTACCATACCATCTTTGATGTAATACAGATGTTCATTGTGATTGAGCGCATCTAATTGATTGATATGCGGTAATGTTGCGTTAAAATAACAACGTTTTTGATGATCAATGGATAACAATTGATTGCGTAGCGCAAAAGGAACAAGCGCAATGTGGTTATTTTTTTGATATGCAAGAATGTTTTGTTTTGCTAAAAAATATTCTGTTTCAGTTGCATGATGATCAAGATGATTGGGATAAAAATTGGTCCAAATTGCTAGTGTTGGCGCAAATGTTGTGCAATAATTCAGTTGAAAGCTTGAAACTTCAATAATTGCGCAATCAACATTCTTTTGCTCACTAATAAGACTAAAGGTAGCAATGCCAATATTGCCGCCAACAGTGACGGGAATGTTTAATGCTTTATACAGTTGACCAAGTAAATAGGTGGTTGATGTTTTTCCAATACTTCCGGTTATTGCAATAATAGGCTTATGGAATGTGTTATGAAAAAAATCCAATTCAGGCAACCATTTATCTTGATATGTCGCGTAACGCATATGATCTATGTTAATACCTGGAGAAGGAATAATATGATCATGAGAATAAAAAAAAGTTTCTTGTTCTTCTTGATCATACCATTGTATGTTATTTTGTTTTAAATACAATTCTTCATCGGCTGTTGGCTTACGCTTATCCATAATATTAACGTGGTATCCTTGCTCAAGAAAATAGCGTGTTGCAGCTTTGCCAACAACACCAAATCCCCAAATACCAATGCGTTTATTAGGTGCAATTATCATAATGTATCAAGCCACTCTAAGAGTAAATGATCAGATAGATCCTTTTGTGATAAAATGTCCTTTTCGATATCGCATGTTGGAACTAATGATGGCATTAACGATTGCAAATACAATGGTACATTTTTTTGAGAATACGTTATTGGTGGAGTGATGGGATTCTGATGATGTTTGTTTTTGTGTCTATTGAGCCAACCCTCTCGTGTAAATGATGTGTTGCATAGATCACACTTAAATCGAGAATCGTTTGGTTTTTTTGTGGTAGTAGGTTTTGATTGTACAATAGTAGAAGGATCTGGTTTTGGTACAACAGAAAATAGAACAAAATCTAATTTGTTATGTTTGCGCGAAGAATGTATGGTGAGCCCTTTTGGAGTACCAAAAGCTTTACCGCATTTGGCACAAATAAATAAATATTCATCATGGTTATTATGGGTATAATGTTGGATAACATTCTCTACAGGCTTCTGGGATGCATGGATATTACAAGATAGTATGCAGATGATATAAAAAAATAGTGTTGGTTGTAAATAGTGCACATAAGGCATGATCATATTTTTCATTAAGATGTATAGTTAAATTATTTTTTTTATTATTTTACATTATATTAAAGCATTATCTACATTAAAAAAAGGTTAATATGTAAGGGGGCTTTGCATGAGTAGTAAAAATAAAGCTTTTGATATCAATGAATATATTCATCCATTCATTGCTTGCCAAGATATTTCATTAAATTCTCGCACAACATATCTTAATGCAATGACACAATTTGTACGATGGTGCACCGAAAAGAATATTAATGAACCTAAACGTGAAACAATTTTATCATATAAGTTTTGGCTCGATACAAAAGGCTTAAGTTCATACACCAAAGCGGTATATATAGTAGTAATACGTCGCTTTTTTTTATGGGCGGAAGATTCACAATTATATCCTAATGTTTCTCGCGGTATCAAAGGGATAAAAAAATATACAAAAAGTCACCAAAAAGAATCATTATCTATTGATGCACTCAAAAGGCTTTTTGGATCTATTGATTGTTCCACGCTACATGGCAAGCGCGATTTTGCATTAATTAATATTTTAGTTCGGACCGGATTGCGTTTAAAAGAAATTGCATCGGCATTAGTTGAAGATATGTATGAGCAACGGGGCGAAATGCTTTTGTGGATTCATGGTAAAGGGCGCTCCAGCAAAGATGAATTTGTTTTATTAACACCGCAAGCATTAGTATCTTTGTATGAATATTTGCAAGTACGCGTGATTAAAAGTGAAAAAGATCCACTCTTTATTTCTTTAAGTGATCGTAATTATGGCAAAAAATTAACGGTATTTTCTTTATCTCGTATTATTAAGGGACGTTTGCGCGCGGCAGGGCTTAACAGTAAACGCATTACCGCGCATAGTTTACGACATACATTTGGGGTGCTTTCAATGCAGGCAGGAGCATCATTATATGAGGTGCAGCTTGCAATGCGGCACACAGCACCCACCACAACGCAATTATATCTTGGCGATATTGAACGTATTAAACGATTAGAAGCTTCTCCTGAGCGTAAAATGAGTAATTTATTGGATTTGTGACATCGCACTCTTTTTTATATTGCTTGATCAAAACCCGTTATTATATAATTGAAAATGATGATATAAAAAATCTTAATAAAGGGGGATGTATGAGCGATATAAAAAAAATTTCATTTGTTATGGTAGCAGCGGTTTTGGTGATCTATTGCGTTAACGCGATGGAAAATCCATCCAAAAAAGAAAACAACGATAGATTTAAATTTTTGTCAATGCTTATCGAAAATGTATACGATAAAGTATTGGATTTTTGTTTTACGAATGAATCTACGTATGATTTGGTTACTAATCCAACTCTTTTTAAAAAGTATTTAACCGTTTTAAAGGTTTCTTTTAAACACAGCAACTTAATCGATATTAAAGATAATTATTTAAGGTTAAAGAAACGTTATGAAAAAGATAATGAAAAATATCAAGAGGTAGAAAATGCATATGAAAATATTATGCGCATGCTTTTAGATATTGATGATATTGGCGAAACGGATAAAGGATCTTTTCACAACAATATACTTCATCTTTCTTATATGTCTCCACGAGAAGTAGAATCTATAGTTAATAAAAATGAATTAAAAGATTTTTTTGATCTTCCAAAAGATGCATCTGATAATGATGTTATTACGGCATACAATAATTATATGCAGAAATATAAAGAAGAAATGCAACGAAAAGAAAATAAAATTAATACATTAAAAGCTAAACTTAATATGTTAAAAATACCTTCCCAAAAAGCACACCAAAGTTCAAAATCAGAACGAGCGCTGAAAGAGTCTTTGGTTGAGCGTCGACACCTCAAGCGTAAAATTGAATTACACCTTGCCGAGAAAAATGATCTTACAAAATCTGCTGAGAAACTTTCTGAAAAATACTACCAGGTTTACCCAAAAAACAATAAATAACTAACATTTTATCATAAAAAGATACTTTCGCAACACTTCCGTTTTTCATGTGAATATAAAACACTAAAAGAAATATTTTTAAGCGCATTTTTAAAATGCGCTTAATTTTTGATTAAGACAAATAAAAGTTGTTTTTATTGTATTAAGTGGGAAAATTAAAAAACGTTCGCTTTAAAACCAATTTCGCGAGCGTTATTTTTGAGCAGAAAACAACGAAAATAAGCGCTTTTTGCAATCTATGTCAAAAAATTTAAGTTTGTTGACATAGAAACAGTCTTAAAAAGCTTTAATACAAAGGTTTTTATAATATAAGCAAATATATAAAATATTTTGATTTTAAAAATTATGATGTAAAAAACGAGTCGCATAATGCCATTGCGTTTACGTTAAAATAAAAATATATATAAAGATTTGGAGATTATGACTTTCATTAAGAAAAAATTAGGTGATTCTATACACGACCCTCTTTTTTTTGATATGGTTGCAAACAATACTAATTTTATTGTTTCAAAAGGAGTTTGCTATGTTGGATATGGTTATTGTTTTTCTGGTGTTGGCAGTTATTGCTGGATTTTTAGGTTTTTCTGGCGTAGAAATTATCTCGATTCAAATTGCTCAAGTTCTGTTTTTCATCTTTATAGTTTTGTTTATTATATCATTGATTGCACGCGCATTTGGTGGAAAACGCCCACCAATCGAATAAACTGAAAAGTAATACAAAGGGGGCCTTTTTTCAGGTCCCCTTTTTTATGATTATTTATTGTGTCTATTTTGAAAATAAGAATTTACTTCTTTGTTTTTAAATTTTTCCAGTTTTCGGAATGCATTAGTTACAAATTTGTCCTTATTATCATAATAATCTTTATATTGATTTAACTCTTCTTCTATTGCTCGATGTGAGCGTTGTTCTGCTGCATTTTCTATTTGATTAGTCGCGTAAAGAAATTGCTCATATACATATGAAGCACGATATTTTGCAAGAACATCTCTAAATTCTTTCTGTTGTTCTTTATTTAAAATGGAGCGTAATTTTGTTTGTTCCATTGCATGTAAATGTGAAAATGCAATAAAAGATAATCCTATCATAAAAATATTCAGGCGTTTCATAAGGTATCCTGGTTAAAAGGTTGAACCATTATTCTATTATTAATATACCCTTATCTATTGTCAAATTGCAATGGTTTTTGAGGGAGAGATTCCATAAAAAACCCCTTATTTTACATGCTTTTTCTCGCTCAATACACCTTTCTGATCGCCTAAATCCCTAAAAACCCTGTAAACTATTGCTTTTTTAGCATAAAAATTACTAATATAAAATTAGGGATAATATTAAAAAAAGGGAGTTTATAATGAAAAAGTCAATTATAGCGGTAGCTCTATTATTGGTAGCTACGCAAGCCAATGCAGGTCTTTTTGATGATGCAATGAGTTTCCTTAAAAAGAATGCTGCTTCTTTGTTTGAAAAAGGGAAAAAGTTATTATCTGATAACTCAGATAAAATATGGGATCTTGTTAAAGAGCAAGGTGCACCATTATTAGGAAAAGGTATTGATTATACCAAAGAACAACTCGGAACGGGTCAAGTAGGAACATTGGTAGGTAAAGGTCTTGATCTTGCCAAAGAACAATTAGTTGGAAAAACACCTACTAAAGAAACAGAAAAAACACCAACAACAGGAACTAAAACTGCTGCAACAAAACCTGCTGGTACTAAGACAGTAGAAGAAGCGGCTGTACTTGTTAAGAATGAAGCGCAAAAAGAAGCTGATAAAGAAGAAAAAGAACTTCTTACACAAGCACAAACTCTTGTAAAAGATAAAAATCTTACTCTTGCAGAACAGAAGATGATCTTGCAAGAAGCGCAAGCTTTAGCAAACCAAAACAGAGCAGCTCTTGAAAGACAAGCGATTGAATCAATTGCTACAAAAAGAGAAGCTCTTAAGCAGTCAGTTTATGCAAAATATGGTAAAGGAACACCGATTGTTCGATAAGAGATAACAAGAGAAGTTGGAAGGGACTCTTGAAAAAGGGTCCCTTTTTTTAGGCTTTTTCTGAAAAAACTACTATAATAAAATTATTATATGTAAATGATTTTTTCAGGAAATAGCTTATGAATGAGCAAAATAATCAAAAAAAGAGCTTTAAAGATACCCTCAATTTACCTCATACCAATTTTCCCATGAGGCCTAATCCCAAAGAAGATGATGCGCTCATGCTCAAGCGTTGGGAAAATGAAAATATATATATCCGTTCTTTTGATAAAAATAAGGGAAATGAAAAATTTATTCTTCATGATGGCCCTCCGTATGCAAACGGACATACACATCTTGGCCATGCATATAATAAAATTTTAAAAGATATTGTAACCAAATCACAGCGAATGATGGGAAAACATGTCCCTGTTATACCGGGATGGGATTGTCATGGATTACCGATTGAATTTGCGGTAAAAAAAGAGAATCCTGCTCTGACAGGTGATGCGTTAAAAAAAGAATGCCGTGAATATGCCCAAAAGTGGATTGAAGTTCAAAAATATGAATTTAAGCAACTTGGTGTATTGATGAATTGGGATAATCCTTATCTAACCATGGATTTTGGGTATGAAGCACATACACTTAATGCATTTGGAATATTAGTTGAGCAAGGCTACATTGAACGCAAAAATAAAACCGTTCCATGGTGCCCTACCTGCCAAACGGTGCTTGCTTCAGCAGAAATTGAATATCAAGATCGCAAAGATCCTTCTTTATATGTACTATTTACGTTGCAAGATATAATGTGTCAGCGCCTGTTTCCAACGCTGCGTAATAAACCAATAAGTTTATTGGTATGGACAACCACGCCGTGGACTTTACCACTTAATCGCGCAATATTAATAAAACCAAATGAAAATTATGTTGTTTTGGATACAGAAAATAATTATATCATTGTCGGTAAATCACGTGCTGATGCTATTGCACAACTATTAAATATATCGCCTGTTGTTGTTGCTGAATTTAATTCACAACAATTAATAGAAGCTCAGGCGCAGGTTGCGCATCCATTTATTTCTGATTTTTTTACACCAGTTTTAGGCGATGATTCAGTATTGACTGATGATGGAACCGCCTGCGTGCATTGTGCACCAGGAGTGGGACCAACTGATTATGAAGTTGGTATTAAAAACAATTTAGATATTTACTCTCCAATAAGTCCTGATGGTCATTATACTAAAGAAATTAATAATGAAGAATTAGTGGGAATGTCTGTTGCGCATGCACAAGGTTGGGTAATTCAGAAATTAATAGATACCAATACATTATTATTAAAGACAAGTATTAAGCATTCGTATCCGCATTGTTGGCGTTGTCGTGGCGGATTAATTTTCCGTGCAACTAAACAATGGTTTTGTAATTTAGAAAAAAATAATCTTAAAGAAAATGCAACGGAATCAATTTCGCGCATTACTATGCTTCCGCAAGCTTCACATAACCGATTTGAAGCAACAATTGAAGGTAGATTAGAATGGTGTTTATCACGTCAACGTGAATGGGGTGTGCCAATTACTGCACTTATTTGTGAAAGTTGTGATCATACATATATCACCAAAGAATTTATTGCTGAAGTTGCTGCACACGTTGCACAACATGGTATTGAATATTGGGATAAAGTGAGCTTAGATGAATTGAATGTTCCGATCACCTGTTCACAATGCATGGTTGGGCGCTTAAGAAAAGAAACTGATATTTTAGATGTGTGGTTTGATTCTGGCATTAGCCATTACGCCGTTTTAAGCAACCCTGCCCTTGCAAGCCTTGGGCAAGTAGGGTATCCAGCAGATATGTATCTTGAAGGTAAAGATCAGCACCGTGGATGGTTCCAAAGTTCATTGCTCACGAGCATGATTATTGAAGGAACACCATGCATGAAAACCATTGTAACGCATGGATATACCGTTGATGATAAAGGGCGTAAAATGTCCAAATCATTAGGTAATGGTATAACATCGCAAGAAGTTATAGATAAGCTCGGAACAGATGGTTTGCGATTGTGGTCATCAAGTATTGATACCGCTGGTGATGTGGTTGCGTCTGAATTACTATTTCAAAACGTACAAGAAGTGTTCAGGAAAATTAGAAATACCTGCCGTTTCTTGCTTTCTAATATTAATGATTTTGATATCAATAAAGATGCTATTGCGTTAGAAAAAATGAGCGCAATTGATCAGTATGCGTTGCAAGAATTATATGAAATGCATCAAGAATTAATGCATGCATATACCGATTATAATTTTACTAAAATATTTCATACGCTTGGTAGTTATTGTGCCGTTAATTTGAGTGCATTTTATTTGGATATTGTTAAAGATAGGTTATATGTTGAAAAAAAAGATGGTGTAGAGCGACGATCTGCACAAACGGTCGCTTATCACATTCTTGATACATTAACCAAGCTAATGGCACCAGTTTTATCATTTACGGCAGAACAAATTTCTGATGAATATCAAAAAGATAAAATTGAATCTATCCATTTACAGCAATTTCCGATAATGCAACCAGTATGGAAAGAAAACTCTGAACAAGAACATGCATGGCGTATATTAAAAGATGTCCGCTCAGCATTATTAAAGAGTATTGAAATTCAACGTGAAAAGCAGCTTATTAAACATTCATTAGAAGCAGCGGTTACTATGTATGTTAGTCCAGATGCAAGTTTTGCTGAACATCTTAAAAACTTTTTTATAAGTTTGAATGAAAACAGCCAACGTGCTGAAAGTTTTTTAAAAGAATTCTTAATTGTTTCACAATTTACTCTTCAAAATAATAGCACTGATCTGGAAGAAACAGAATTAAAAGGGTTATTTGCACGTGTGGAGCATGCGCAAGGTAATAAATGCCCTCGCTGTTGGCAATGGGACATTTCTGATGATCCCGATGAGTTGTGTAATAGATGTCATAGAATAGTAAGATAATAAAGAAAAACCTTGTCTTTTCTAGATGGACATTGATAACCTATAGGTTATATTATTTACAAATTTAATAATATATAAGTTATAAAAAATCTTAAATTTAATAATCTATAGGTTATTTTTATGAAGAAAATATTCAAAAAAATGATGCGGGAGCAAATCCAGGATGATTTGAATAATCTAGACAGTTTGGTAAAAAACCCAAGACCAAAAGAAGGTTGGATTGAGATTATTCGGAAAGCATTAGGAATGTCGGGGCTACAATTGGCAAAGAGAATGGGTTCCAGCCAAGCGAATATCGCAACATTAGAACGTCGAGAGAAAACGGGAAATATTACCCTGGAAACGCTTGAAAAAGCCGCGGATGCTATGAATTTTCGCTGCGTTTATTTTTTTATTCCCAATAAGCCGATTGATCAGATACTAGAGGATCAAGCACGATTAGTTGTAAAAAAACAGCTGCGCTCCGTTGAACATTCGATGGAATTGGAACATCAAGGATTATCTGCAGAGCAAAAAAAACGTCAGGAAGATGATTTAGTCCAAGAATTATTGCAAGGATCGTTACGCGATTTATGGGATTATTAAGATGAAATATAATTATCCCGAAGGAGCTACCCCATTAGAATCAGAAGAAATCTTAGGATTGATCCCACAACATATAACAACACATAAACAGCTTAATGCTTGGGAGCAAAGAAATATTCTTGAAGGGGAAAAATGGGCACGAAAAAAACGGAATATTGTATCTGTTGATTTCATCAAAAAATTGCATGTGCATATGTTTAGTCAAACTTGGAAATGGGCTGGTAAATTCCGTCAATCTGGAAAAAATATTGGCGTTGATTGGCATATGATTTCTATCGAATTACAAAAGCTTTGTGATGATGTCAATTATCAGTTAGAACATCATTCTTTTTCTGATGATGAGATTGCTGTTCGTTTTCATCATCGTCTCGTATGGATTCATCCTTTTACAAATGGTAATGGTCGGCATGCCCGGCTTATGGCGGATTTATTGATTATGCATCTTAAACATGCTCGCTTTAGCTGGGGCATGCATCATGATTTATATAAAGCTACAGCTATTCGCAAACAATATATTGAGGCTTTAAGGCTTGCTGATCGTGGAAACTATTCATTACTCATATCTTTTGCCCGATCCTAATATCTATTGCTTTATTTTATTGATGTTTTAAATGTGTTAATGGTAATCCATTACAATAATAGTGCATTTGTTTGTATTGTGATTGATCAACATCTTCTAAATGTTTAATGCTAAAAATACCATTAGTTTCAACCAAAACACCATGCCATGGGGTAATGCATGAATCAGATAATTTTAAGCCGATCTTTCTATCAAGATGTTTTTGATAATGCACAGAGCAGGTGATAGTTTCTTCTGCTCGGAATTTCTTTAAAAAATTACTATATTGCATGCCTCTATGCGTTTCTTGAGTAGCTATGTCTGTAATTTCTTTTTCTGTTAAAGAGCTTAATGCAAGTTCAAAGGCTAATCTTTGTGCAAGGATAGCAATATCTTCCTGAAGTTTTGTATCAGTTTTTACCATATCTTGAAACGTATTCCAGGATGGATTCATCGTTGCTATATTGTTACGTATTTCTGCAGGAGATAATGAATATAAATCGTGCATAGTACAAATTTTTATATCAGGTAAATCCTGAGTAAGAATTTTTAAAGCATTCTCATAAGATAGTACCGTATCATCAGATACTTTTTCTATATCGCAGAACACAATTCCATCAGTGAAAATAATTAATTGTATACCATTTTTATAAATAGTTTTAACTTCATTTAAAAAATTTTGTAAAAAAACCAGAGAATAGCGTTCTGCAGCATCCGCATCTGAAGAAATAACCTTGTCTTTAATGTTTGCAGATTTATAAGGAAATCCTACCATAGTAAGAATAATAGGTTTTTTCTGTTCAACATAATGCATTAGTTTTTTTGATAATGTTTGATATTCATCTAATGGATATGCTTGTGATACAACTGTTTCTTCGGGGTTAATGCTTTGTTTGTCTATATCATACGTAAGTACATATTTCTGAAATATAGTAACTATAGTATCAACCAATTGTTTATTATTATTTTTTAAATAATTTTGTTGGTACAAATAAAAAGATATTATAGATAAACTTACAAAGATTGATGTTATCAGCACAATTTTATTATTCATGATATTTATATAATTAAAAGGTAATATAAGCTACATTCAGCGTTTCATTGGTTTTTACAGAATATTCTTTTTTTGGTTTGAGAGAAAGATCAAGTTGTTTTTTATATATATCTTTAGCAAATCCTTTTAATTCATCATCTTGATTAATCACCATTGTATTATGCCATGGTGTTCCATAATGTCCATAAATAAGAGCTATGGGAATTTTGCATGATATATCAGGGTTATTTTTATCACAATGCACCGAAAGACGTATGCATTCATTATAATTTGGATATATTTGGCTCACTAAAGTTGAAAATTGTTTTCCTTTCTTTATAAGCTCGGGAACAACGCAACTAATTTTCTGCATAATAAGTTTATTTTTTAATGTTTTTATTTCTTGTGCTTTCAATTTCGGTTTTATAGTGGATCCGGTTTTATTATATTCATCCTCGGCTTGTTGCAGAAAAAAAGCTTGCCAATTGGTTGATTCAAATTCATTTTTAACAAAAGAAGACATTTCTTTGATTCGTATGGTGTTTTTTTTGTCGTCATTACAAAGAGTCTGATCTACGTATGCTTGCAATTGATTATACGAAGACAATGTCCCATTGATATTCCATGATATAAAGCTTACATGATCAAACAGCTGTGTTAGTTTATCCATCTGATCATGATAATTAACTATTTTTTGATACGATGGATCATACTCTTCAATATGATATGCTAGCCCATCAGAAATAATGGTGCAATGCGCATGAGGATAAATCTGTTTAATGTTATCAACCACCGTATTAAGCGTGGTCAGAGCAAGATATTCTCCCATATCCACATCATCGCTTAAGCATTTTTTTTCATGATTGGTAGATTTAAAAGGAAATCCCAAAAGCAGTAAAGATAGTGGTTTTTCATGGTCTATAAGATCTTTTATTTTATTTTGTAATTGCTCGGTACCTTCTATAGCAAGTGACTTTTTATGAGGAATAAAGCCTGTAAGATAATGAGTAATAAGTGATGCTTTTTCTTTTGCTGAAAGCTCCGCGGAACCATTGCATACAAGAGAAGGTATGGTTTTGCGATATTTTTCGGTAATGAGAGGCAGTTCACTTGAATATATTAAACCATAGGAACATACGGCCACAAGAGCAGTTATATGTAAGTGCATAAAAATCCTTTAATAGGTACAATTGATATATTTTTGAATAAAATATGAATATATATTCAACCATTAGGCTAAAGGCAAAACGTTGACGTGTCAATGTTTTTTGAATATAATTTCAAAATATATGCTAATTTATGCATTTCAGGAGAAAGAAATGAGTTTAAAAAAGGTCATGGAAAACCATATAGTGAATATAATCCAAAATGAACCAGTTCGTGAGCAAGCAGATTTACAAGAAATATTAAAACGGCGAGGTTATGATATTCCCCAAGCGACGCTTTCAAGAAAGTTAAAAAAATTGAATATAGCTAAAGTAGATGGAATCTATAAAATCGTTGAATTTAATTCTTCTGCTTTGCCTGTTGTATTAAATATGAAGATTTCCGATTTTGGACTTATCATTTTGCATACTCATCCAGGAGCAGCTAACAGTCTTGCTTATTTTATAGATCAAAAATATGTTAGCTATGATGCTCAAGAAGATCAGCCCTCTATTATTTTAGGGACCATCGCCGGTGATGATACTATTGTGGTTATTGTGAAAAATAAGCATGCACTTAAAGAAGCACAATCTATTTTTGAAAGTATTTTTCCTTATCTCAAAAGTAAATAGTAAATAAAAAGAGGCCCGCAATTGCAGGCCTCTTTTTATTTACTATCAAATCGATACATTACTCAAGCGTAATGTCAGTAACATCTTCTTTTTTAGGTTCTTCTTTTTTTTCTTCTTTTACTACCGGAATGTTACTTTTCTTTTCAGAAAATTTCTTCATCTCTTTAAGAATTTTATCAATCTTATCTTTGATATCCAACAATGATACTGGTGCTTTAATCGCATCTTTCAGTTTTTTGGTGTCTTCATTATCTTTTAAATCAGTTTCTTTGCCACCAAAATAAGCCCATTGTTTTTCTGCTGAAAGTTTGGATATATCAGTTTTTTTAGATTTTTCTTCTTCTTTTGCACCAGTTTTTTTTGTTTCTTTCTTTTCTTTTTCTATGTCTTTTGGTTTTGCAAAAGTATCAATAGCATCACGCAAACTTTCAAGCTCTTTTTTATTTTTATCAAACGTTTTTTCTATTTCGTTTTTATAATGGCCTAAATCTGCAACATTCAATTTCTTTTTCTCAACTGTTTCCATTGCCTTGATAATGGTATCTAACTTCTTATCTACAATTGCTGGCAATGTTGAACCAGCAAGAATAACATCAACATCTTTTTTATTGATAGTTTCTGCTAAATTTCCAAGAGCGGTTGGATTTTTATCTTCATCATACATAGCAGCTGCAATATCTGACATGCTTGTTTTTATATCGGCAATAGATCTTTCAGTTTCATATTCAGGCACAAACTTTTCTTTTGGACCTGTTTTTTTACCCTCATCTTTGCCTTCTTCTTTTCCTTTACCAGCTCCGCCACCACCTGATTTGCCGCCACCGCCACTAGAGCCACCGCCGCCTTTGCCGCCACCAGTTGTTCCACTATCGGTGCCATAATCATTACCATAACCGTAATCAGGATAATAATTATTATAGTCATTGCCGTAAGAACCATAATCATATGGATTATAACCATAGTCATTACCATAACCATAGCCGTAATCGTAACCATATCCACTATCGCCGTATCCAGCTTCTGTTGCTGCAGCAGGAGTACGTGTTTGACGTGCTGCTTCAAGTGAGCGTTTATTGGCAGCTTCTTCTTCCGTTTTTATTTTTTCTGCTTCAGGAGCATATTTTTCAAAAAGCGCATCAAGTGATGTGGGGATAGTTAACAAATAAAAGCCTTCAGTGTATTTTTTGAGAATATCTTTGATGGCATTTTTTGATTGAGCATTTAATTTCTGAATACCAAATTCAGGAAGATTAATGGCAGGAAGAAGATCATTCAACGCTGATTGTAGCTGAATAATATTGTTATATAATCCTTCATCTGCAATCAAATTTAAAAGATATTTATATTGCTTGGTATGAATATCCTGTTCTTGTGCTTTGTATAGTTTTTGTACAAAAGATTCTAATTCTAGTTTGAAGGTATCCCATGTTGCGCCAGCTTGCCAGTTAGAGATATCACCTTTTTCTCCCCAACGGGTTATACGATTAGGCAACTCTGGGGAACTATTAACCAAAACCATGAACAAATTAGATTGCTTAATAACATCATCAAGTATTTTGATTGCTGTTTCAGTTTTCTTTTTATCTTCCGCGCTTAAAACAACTTCTACTTTTTCTGGTAAAGCAACGGGTTGCACTTCAGGAAATGGATTTGGTTCAGACATTGGTTCTTCAGCAAACATTTCGCCCAGGAATTTTTCAAATTCATCTTCACTCATGTTTTCAAAC
>Ga0070735_10000407_pt1 | contig 48455 bp, 49 predicted proteins | sample Coa_R1_FD_66443 | JGI IMG/M metagenome (GOLD analysis project Ga0070735, IMG submission 66443) | Surface soil microbial communities from Centralia Pennsylvania, which are recovering from an underground coalmine fire - Coalmine... | ecosystem: Environmental > Terrestrial > Soil > Unclassified ... | reverse complement strand
GGTGGCGTCGGCAAGACTACGACCGCCATCAACTTGGCCGCGTCGCTTGCGGCTGCGGAAGTCAACACGCTCCTGGTCGATTGCGATCCGCAATCCAACTCCACCAGCGGCCTTGGCTTCGTGAAGGATCCTGAACGCGTCAGTTCGTATCATTTGCTCATGGGTGCGGCCACAGGAGAAGAAGCGCTCCTCAACACAGAGCTCGATCAGCTCTGGATCATTCCTTCGCACAAGAATTTGATCGGCGCAAACATTGAGCTGGTCGACGCTGACGGGCGTGAGTTCAGAATGCGTGAGGCGCTCGCGCCGCTGCGCGAGCGCTTTCAATTTATTGTGCTGGACTGTCCACCGGCGCTTGACCTCCTAACACTGAATGCGCTCGTGGCCGCTGACGCAGTACTCATTCCCATGCAGGGCGAGTACTTCGCGCTGGAAGGTATCAGCGAGCTGCTCGATACGATCGAGCGCATACGAGCTGCACTGAATCCGTCGTTAGGCATTGAGGGCGTGGTGCTGACGATGTTTGATGAGCGCACGAACCTGGCGCAGCAGGTGATGGCTGAACTGAAGAATTTCTTTGGCGAAAAGCTATGCCGGACGACCATCCCCCGCAACATACGCCTGGCTGAGGCGCCAAGTCATGGCAAGCCTGCGCTGATGTATGATCCGCGATCGAAGGGCGCAGAGAGCTACATACGTCTAGCCAAAGAGATCATTGAGCGGCAGCCATCAGTGGGGCAGACGAATGCTTCCGAGACGTTCGCCACTGAGGAGCACAAGGGTGAGGCTGTCGAGGAGATACCCGCTGCGGCGGATATGGATAAGACAGCTTAGTATATCGACGTATGTCGATATACTAGATTGATCGATGTCGATATACATTCTTGACAAAGAACTCTCAAGGGCATCGACAAGAGTTCAAGCGATAGGGATCCTTCGACTGCGCGTGAATGCCTTGCAGTCACTCACGCTTGGCTCAGGATGACAACTCTTTTGGGTACGGGATAGAGAAAACAAAAACATTTATGACGACTTCGACGGCGGGAAATTTGGCGGAGCATACAGAGAAGGAACACAAAGAGAAAGCGGAGAAGCGGCGGGCGCTGGGGCGCGGGCTGGAATCGTTGCTGCCTGGGCCACGGGTGGTTGCGGGGACCGGTGTGGCTGTCCCTGCGAAGGACCAGCAGCAGAATCCCGCGAGTCGCAGCAGCGAGACTTTGCCACATGCGACTTCTGCCGCTTCCGCGGATGTCGCGGACGTTCGGGCTGCCGAGCTGCGCTCGGCTGGACAGCCGTTGGCGGCTGTCCCCACACAATCGGTGACAGGGTCCCCAACTGCTGCTCCTCACTCCATCTCTACCGGTGAGGTGCACTACGACGCATACGAGGAGGCAGGCGAAGGGCAGACAATCGAGATTAATGCGGCTGCGGATACAAGAATTCCGACGAATCTAGTGGTGAACCTGCCGATCGCGGATATCGACAAGAATCCGTTTCAAACGCGGTACGTGGAAGATGACGAAGCACTCGAAGAACTGGCGGATTCGATCAAGGCGAACGGAGTAGTGCAGCCGATCGTGGTCCGCCCGGCAAAAGAAGACGGGCGCTTCATTCTGATTTTGGGTGAGCGGCGGATGCATGCCTCGCGGAAGGCGGGGAAAACGCACATTCCGGCGCTGGTTCGGCGGGTGTCGGAGCAACAGGCCGCGGAGATGACGATCGTCGAGAACCTGCAGCGCGAGGATCTGAGCGCGCTGGAGCAAGCGGAGTCGTTTCGCGTCTTGAGCAGTCAGTTCAACCTGACGCAACAGCAGATTGCGGAGCGCGTTGGGTTGTCGCGCACTTCGGTGGCGAATTATATGCGGTTGCTGAAGCTGCCGCGCGAGGTCATGCAGATGCTCGCGGAGAAGCAAATCAACTTTGCGCAGGCCAAGGAACTGCTGAAGCTGGGAGACAACGACCGCATTGCGGAAGCCGCGATCTATGCGGTGAAAAAAGGCATGAACATTGAGCAGATCGAGATGCTGGTGCTGCGGATGGATGGACTGCTCGATCCGATTCCGGGCATGCCGGGCGTTGAGAAGAGAGAAAAGACCAGTGGCGGCGCGCGGTGGGTGGATCCGAATGTCCGGGCTGCACAGATGGATTTGGAGAGAATGCTAGGAGTACGAGTGCGCATTCGCGATCGGAAGGGCAAGGGGAAGATCGTGATCGAGTATCACACCGTGGATGACTACGAGCGGGTGGTAGAGATGTTGCGGGGGAAGAAATAGCGAGCTGTGAGCGTTGAGTCGGGAGCTTTGGCGGCGGCCTTTCGGCCGCCCTTTTTGTTCCCAGAATCAAGATGGTTACGCGTGGAGTGAACGCTACCGGAATTCGATAGAAGCGAAGCCGGTGCAGGTGTTTTCGGGGTCGCCTTCTCGAACTCGGTGAGAGATTTTGTTGAATGACGACGTGTTGCCAATCTTGGTTCCAGCGCCGTGGGCGACCAGGTGTTCGCCCCGAGTTCGCCTCCTGCTTCGCTCCTTCGGAGCTAACTGGTCTTGCTTGTATGAGACCCACGCCTTGCGGCGAGGGCTGCAATCTTTCGCTGCTTCGCGGCTGGGCCGGAATGGACTTCACATTTTCAATACCGGTTCTATCGCGGGCGGGTTGCTGTGGGACTGAAGACCATTGCGAACTGTTGCGAGCGAAGAATATCCACAGGGGCTGAAAGCCCACCTGGCTTGGCTTGGGAGCGCGGCCTTGAAAGGGCTGCTCTTCCTCGGCTCTTCTCGCCGCAACGCTTCGCGTCGATCAGTGGGCGTCTTTGAGAACGACTTCGGATCTTACAACGTAGTAGAGGGGATCTGTCTGGTCGAAGTCGGAGGGGAACATCAGGGAAACGCTGTCGCGTTCCTGATCTCCATCGAGCAGGGTGACCACGACGCTCTGTGGTTTCCGGCCGCACTTCGCGGGCAGATTCGCGAGCAACGGACGGCTGCTCTGCGTCAGAAATTCGATTGGGATGTGGAACGAACCGTCTTCCGGAATCAGTTCCGCTGATTCTCCAGGCTTCTTGTTTGCGTAAACCAAATGCACGTGGATCGTGGAGTTGGGGGCGGGGTTGGCGATATGTCCTCGAACTACGACGTCGTGCACAGGGCATTGTGCGTGGGCCACGGTCAGGCAGATCGGGATGGTACACAAGACCCGGACGAGGTTTCTGAGCATGAATAAACCCCCGGATTATCGATCATTGTAACGAAAATGAGGGAATCGGGCAGAAATCCGGCCGTCACGAGATGGAACCAATGTTGTTACATGTGGGACGGAAAGACGGTCTTGCCGTCCCAATTGAAAAAGGGCGAACGGAATGGGGTGCGCTAATCGGTCTCGGTGGGAACATCAATGCGACGTTTACTATCTTGATTCGTCTGAACCGCGGCGCGCGCCGTCCCCAGGGACTCGAAAACCTCTGCAAATTAGAACGCCAGCTCTGCGCGCAACCGCGCGAGAAATGGGGAGCCCATTCCATTGACAAGCCCTCACGCGTCGATATTCTCATTCACGTAAGATTGGGGAATGAGGGTTTCGTTCGTTCCAGTAGTTGCAACGTTCTTGCTGGTGGTGTCTCTCGCTGGTCCGGGTGCGGGGCAGGATTCGAAGCAGTCCGACTCTCCTTCCTCGAGTTCGTCGCGTTCGAAAAAAACTCCAAAAGCGGCGACTCCCGAATCGGGCGTGGATGCCGGTGGCATCGTTGGCGCTTTCTATCGCAACAAGACGTTCGGCCTTTCCTGCAAGATTCCGCCGGGTTGGGTGTTGCGAACCGACGAGATGAATGCGCGGGACGAGAACACGGACCAAGATCCTTCACCACAGAGGTCACAGAGAACCACGGAGAATGGCGGACGAGTATTGCTGGCGGCATTTTCGCGGCCTCCTGAGGCAAAGGGTGAGGATGTAAACGGATCGATTGTCATTGCGGCGGAGCCGGTGGCGGCTTATCCGGGGCTCACGGAGGCGGTGCAGTATCTGGGACCGTTGGACGAAGTCGCGAAGGCGCAGGGGTTCACCGCGGACGAAGATCCTTATGAGATTGCGGTTGGGCCGAAGACTCTGGTGCGAGAAGACTTTCATAAAGATGTGGGGTCGCGGGTCATGCGACAGTCGACGCTTGTATTTTTGGCGAAAGGATACGCGGTTTCGACTACCGTGATTGGTGGGACGGAGGACGAGGTCGAGGATTTGGTGGATGGGGTGCGGTTTGCGGGAAAGTAGCTGCGAGCTACGAACGTGAGTGAAAGCCTCACGCGGGCGCTAGGAATTGAAGTAGGGATCCTTCGACTGCGCCGCGAATCGCTGCGCTCATCGCGGCTTCGCTCAGGATGACAGAGTTGAGAAGGGCCTGGAGTTACCTTCGCGTCGAAATAGCGATCTACTGAGTAATCGTGGCGTGCTCTTTGATATCAATTGCGATTTTCGGCGGATGGAGCAGCGTGTTGTGAATGAGGCAGTGATGCACGGCGCGCTCGACTCCCTGGCGATGCTGGTCCGTTAGTTCCAGTGGAGTTTCGATTTCGATGCGGAAGTTATCGAGGCGGGCCGGGTCTTTGGCTTTGTCAGCCAGGACGCGCACGCGCGTCCCGTGTGCCGCGAGCTTGAATTTGCGCAGATATTGCGCAGCGTAGAAGCCGGCGCACGAGGCCAGGGATGCCAACAACAGTTCCGGTGGAGTCATGCCTTCGTCGAAGCCTCCGTTCTCAGGTGGCTGGTCGCATGCGATGGTGTGCTGCCGCGCTTTGATTTCGAATTGCACCGATCCGAGATGTTCGACTGTGACTTCCATAAGTGCCTCCACGGGGCTAAAGCCCCTGAAAAACTTCAACGTCTTCACGCGGCATTGAAGCGCCGCTCTTCCACGAAACCGTCCATTCCTAGTTCGACGCTTCGCGCGTGAGCGCGGCGTCGAGATGCGCCCGGACTAATTCGCGAGCGCGGTGCAGGCGCGACTTCATGGCCGCGCGGGAGATTCCGAGTTTCTCGGCGACTTCATCGCCGGGTCGGTCGTCGACGTCGCGCAGCTTGTAGACCTCCTGATACGGCGGAGGGAGTGCGGCGACGGCCTCGCTGAGGAATTGCGACATCTGACGGCGGGCCAGTTGCACATCAGGAGCGGGCTCGGCACTTGGAATTTCGCGGCCTTCCTCGTCGAGGGTCGAGAGCTGCATCAGGGGAAGAAGAGCCTCCCTTTCCTTGAGCTGCCAGCAGACGCGCTTGGCGATCTGCGTGAGCCATGCGCGGAAGGCGGCGGAGTCGCGCAACTGGTCGAGGTGACGATGGGCCTTGAGCAAAGCTTCGACCAGAACGTCTTCCGCGTCTTCGCGGTTGCCACAGGTGCGGATCATCTGGCGATAGACAGAATCTTTGTGCTGCCGCGTCAGGGCTTCGAAATCGCGCGGCGAGCGGTTGTCGAGGTCGAATGCCATGAAGGCATTTTGCCATTGGGGATACGGAAGCGCTGTACGCAGAGTCACTGGGTGCTCTTCGACCCCTCAGCGTTGGCAAGAGGCGTTTTGCAGTGGGTGCGAGAGTTCCATGGCATTTTGCCGAGAATTTCGGCCATGGGGCAGAAGTCGGTGAGGCCAGCGAAGGTGAGGCCCAGGCCGATGAACGCCGAGAGGAAGAGCCAGCGCGGATTGACAGTGAGAGCGAGCACCGTGCCGACGAGCACCAGCAGTCCGGCGCCGAGGCGGACCTGGCGTTCGAGCGACCAGCGCGTCTTGACGCTGGAGACGACAGGAAAGCCGGCTTGAATCCACGCGGCGGTTCCACCATCGAGGACGGCGATCTGGTGCTGGCAAGGCTCGAGAAGATTAGCCGTCATGCGGGCGCGTTTGCCCATCTGACAGATAAGGACGATTGGGCCAGAACTGAGGTCGGCGAGGCGGGATTCGATCTGGTCCATCGGGATGTTGATGGCGCCGGGAATGTGGCCGGCCGCGAACTCGGACGGGGAGCGGACGTCGACGAGCTGCGCGGCGGGGTTATTTCTGAGATCTGTGGCCGTGACGGTGGTCAAAAGTTCCTCCTATAAGGGAGGAGCGGCGGATTGCGGAAAAGGATTCAGTGGTATGAAAAACTTCTTTTCCGCGGATTTCGCGGAGGGACGCGGATTACCGCTTAGAAGCCGGAATAGTATTGAGGGTAGGGATCCTTCGACTGCGTGGCCGCTCTTTCGTCGCGTCCGCTTCGCTCAGGGTGACAGTTTTTGATTTGTTAATGCGATGATGGATTTGATGAAACTGAAAATTCCAGTTGGGACGTTTGGGGCTTATCTTTTCGACTGCGATGGAACTGTGGCGGATTCGATGCCGCTGCATTATGTCGCGTGGGGCAGGGCTTTAGGCGAGTGGTCGTGCGAGTTTGAGGAGAAATTCTTCTACTCGCTGGGCGGGATGCCGGTGCGGGACATCATCGCGACGCTGAATCAGAAGCATGGACTCTGCATGCCGGTGGAAGAAGTTGCGCATCGGAAAGAGAGTTTGTATTTCGAATTGCTGCCGCAGCTTAAGGCTGTGCCGGAAGTACTGAAGCATGTCGAAGAGGCGCACAGGCGAATTCCTTGCGCGGTGGTTTCCGGAAGCACGAGAGAGTCGGTGGAGGCGTCGTTGCAGGTGCTCAACTTGAGCGATCGGTTCCAGACGCTGGTGTGCGCGGGCGATTACGAGCGGGGCAAGCCGGATCCGGAGGCGTTTCTGATGGCCGCCGAAAAGCTCGGCGTGAAGCCGGGTGAGTGCCTGGTGTTTGAAGATACAGACATGGGGATTGAGGCGGCGACCGCGGCGGGGATGGCGTCGGTGAAGGTGCCTCCGCCGTGGGAGAGAGGGGTGGGAAGGGTGTGATGGCAGTACTTCGACGGATTTTGGGCGTAATCGGGAATTTTTCACGAACAAGCGAGTGATCGTGAAAACACCACTGGCGGCGAGGCATTACGGAACGTTCGTCTTGCCCGACTGTTCAAGAGGGACGTGATTTACTGAGTAGCCAGTCGGCGGCTTGTAGATCGAAACGTCGGGCTCTCCAAGCCGGATGTTTTCTAGACGATTCGTGAAGGCATGATCCGGATACTCGCTCGTCTGCAAAACCACGGTCTTCAAGTCGCGGGAAGACCAGCATTCGTGAGTGGACTTGTCGGTCCGATAACCAATCCCCTCGGTGGAGATTCCTTCGAGGGTTCTAGTTCCCAAATTTTTCCCATTGAAACTCTTCGCCGTTGAATCGAACGAAAAAGCATCCACGTTAGGCTGAGTCGTTGAGGACTCCGCAGGCGGGGGTCGGAAATGGATAATCTTCACAACTGCACTGATAGTGTCCCATTTGGTCTCGGTATTTGCGACTGGGTCATCGATAGTGACCAGCATCTCGCTCTTTTCGATTGATTTGCCGTCAATCTCCGTCGTCCAGTGACGCTCTCCTGCTCGGTAGCTTCTCCCTTTGCTATCCCTTGCTTCTTGCTGTGTCGCTTCTGAACGACTCACGGTACCGTCCGACATGCGCTGTGTTGTGATGACATGGCGCACTGCTGAATAAGGAGCGTTCGCGACTGGAACGGCAGAGTGCTCTTGGCACTGGGCCACTGCAGCCGTGCTCATGTACGCAACCATCAGATTGACGAGAAGGAGTTTGGGCATAGTGCGCAACCTAAAGTGACCACATCATAACTGTTGCGATCAGCGTTAGCACAAGCGTGCGCTCTTTGTTGGATGCTGCCTCGTCCGAGGGCATCTTGTGCGATACCGAGACTCGGCGCCCACGCAGCCTATTCTTCCAGCGATTCGGAGTAGAGGCTTAGATCTTTGTCGCCGCGGGATTTTTTCTCGGCGTATTTTTTCATCCAGGCTTCCCAGCTCTTGCCGGCGGCGGTGTCGCGCCCGGTGAAGGCGAGGGCGGCGATGTCGGAGTAGGGGATCGCGATTTTTTCGTTGGAGTTCTTTGGGTAGAGGCGGACTTGCGAGTCCTGCAAAGTTTTTCCGGTGCGGCGGTCGAAGAGGTAGCCTTCGATTTTGGATCCGTCTTTGCGGGTGATGGTGATGTCGCCGCGGTAGTCGAAGGCTTTTTCTAACGCCTGACGGAGGTCTTCTTCGCTGGCTACGGTCGGGATCCAGCCTTCGAGTTTTTCGTGCTCGACACCCGGGGCTACTTCCAGCGCGTCTGGATTCGCGTGTGGCGGATGTTCTTCGATGTGGCCTGCTTCTTTGCCGGTCATTTTCTAAAAGTCAAAATCTTTCACCGCAGAGGACGCTGAGTACGCAGGGGAAAACATCAACCACAAAGGACACCAAGGTTCACTAAGAAATCTTGTTTCACTGGTTACGCTCGGGTTTCTTGCAGATCATGCGACGCGCCCGGGCTGATCTGGATCAGCGGGTTCACTGGCGCTTCCGGTTCGTCGAGCATTCTCAGCGCTTCTTTGTCTTCGTACTTGGTGAAAAGCGTGGCTTTCACCGTCGCGAGAAATCCTTCAAGCGAGCTGAATGTGGCGTTGACCGCGCTGGCCTCGTATCCGCTGTGGACCATGCAATTCGCGCACGCCGGATTGCCCGACTCCGTGCCGTAGTTCTGCCACTCGGTGGTTTCGATCAGTTCTTTAAAACTTTCCGCGTAGCCGTCTTGCAGCAGGTAACACGGCTTCTGCCAGCCGAACACGTTGTAGGTCGGCATGCCCCACGGTGTGCATGGATACGTCCGCTTGCCCATCAGGAATTCTAAAAAGAGCGGCGATAGATTGAACTGCCAGTTCTTCTTGCGGTTCGAGAGGATCGCGCGGAACATGCGGCGGGTGCGGGCGCGTCCGAGAAAGTGCTTCTGGTCGGGAGCCTTGTCGTAGGAGTATCCCGGGGAGAGCATCATGCCTTCGACGCCGAGGTCCATCATTTCGTCGAAGAAGGCGCGGACGGATTTCGGATTGGCGCCGTCGAAAAGCGTCGTATTCGTGGTGACGCGGAAGCCGCGCTTTAGGGCCTCTTTCACGGCGTCGACGGCGATGTCGTATCCGCCTTCGCGGCAGACGGCGAGATCGTGCTCTTCGCGCTGGCCGTCGAGGTGAACGGAGAACGTCAGATATTTGCTCGGCTTGAAAAGATTGATCTTCTCTTTCAGCAGCAGGGCGTTGGTGCAGAGATAAATGTATTTCCTACGGGCGACCAAGCCCTCGACGATCTTGTCGATCTCGGGATGCATGAGCGGCTCGCCGCCGGGGATCGAGACCATGGGGGCGCCGCATTCGTCGACGGCGCGGAAACACTCTTCGGGGCTGAGATCTTTCTTGAGGATGTGGGCGGGGTATTGAATCTTGCCGCATCCGGCGCAGGCCAGGTTGCAGCGGAACAGCGGCTCGAGCATCAGGACGAGCGGATATTGCTTGCGTCCGGCGAGCTTTTGGCGGATCACGTAGCTGGCTACGGTCCACATTTGAGAGACGGGTACTGGCATGCGCAAAAACCCCTGTCCCCGTATTTTAACAGGTGCGCGGCAGGGAGTTCGGTGAGAGCATCGAATCGGATACGGTGGGCGATCACTGGTGCTAAAGCCCCTGTTTCTAAGGTGTTAACGCGGCGCTGAAGCGCCGCTCTTCCACGGTTGCAACTAATCCCCCTTGCAACTACTGCAACTATCCCCTTTTGCAACTTGAGAGGCCCGGGCTGGCTTAAGGCGACTGTCTACGACAGCGGAGTCCTCGTTCGTCGCTTCGTGACGCTTCGAAATGACAAGGGTCTTTGTTCAGTCTACAATCCCGTGCAACCCGGGCCAGGGTTGATCCGTCTAAGGGGCGTGCCCTTTCGCTTGCTGGTTCGTCCGAGAGGGACCTTGTTCTGGCTAGGGAAACCCGATACGCTTGAGGTCGGCCGATTGTATGTTTAATCCGCACCCCAACCTTGCCGACGAAGTGAACCGCGGGATTATCCGGTCGGAGATTGAGGGCGGAGTGTTTTTAACCGACCTGCCGCCATCGACCGTGTTGGAAATCCAGACTATGCATCATTGCTATAAGGCGGTCCTGCTGGGCGGGAGCGAGGCGCTGCTGTCGGGACATCCGGAGTTTTGTCCCGAGCCGGTGCAGGTGGCGATCTCGGGATCGACTTGGGGCGGGTCGATGCTGAAGCTGCAGTATGTTGGGCGTGGGATGCATCTGGAGTTTCGGCATCCGGAGTATGCGACCCCGATTATTACCTCACCCATTCAAGAAATTCGCGATAACGTGCGGCTGCCAGCGCTCCAGTTGGATGGGCGAGCGCGCGGCGCACATTCCTAGGGCGGGCTTCCTGCTTCCGCAATTCTCCGGTGTATCATACGGCAAGGGCTATCTTCGCCTTAACCATCATTTCTGATGGCGGTGCTCGGCTTCGCCTTCGCTGGACAGCCGAGGCGGCCGTCCCCACATGATTCTTTCATCTGCAAACGCACGGTTCCTGGCATTTGACTTGAAGTTGTTGAGGCACTAGTATTCCGGCGAGCGAGCGGGTGGCTCGCATTCATGGCGCTCACTATCAATTCGCGCGAAGTCGGTCATGTCACGGTCCTTGATGTTCGAGGAAGAATCGTCCTTGGCGACGAGATCCACGATTTGCGGGATGCGGTGCGCGGCCTGATTGCGGAGGGAAAGAAGAAGATCATCCTCAATCTGGCGGACGTGGATTACATCGATAGCTCGGGCGTCGGCGAACTGGTGGGGTGCTTCACGACCGTGCGCAATGCCGGGGGAGAGTTGAAGCTGCTGAACCTGTCGCAGAAAGTGCAGGACGTGTTGTACGTGACCAAGCTGTATACGGTCTTCGATATCCGGGATGATGAGTTTACGGCGGTGAAGTCATTCGATTATTTCTTCGCGAAATGATCAAAGCTTCCGCTCTCCGAATTTCTACCCTGAAAGGCTGCCTGGTCGCAATGCTCACGCTTTGCTGTGCGGCTTCTGCGCAGCAAAACACTGGTTCCCGCTATCCCGGCGCTGCAGTGCAAGATACGCAGGTTCCCGCCACCCAACTTCCGACGTATAAGAGTCAAGCCGAGCTGGTGACCGTGCCCGTTGTTGTCTTGAGAGAAGGCAAGAACGTATCGGGCTTGTCGCAGGACGCGTTTCGCGTGGAAGAGAATGGCAAGGAGCAGACGATCTCCTTGTTTGAGGAGGTGCAACCGCCTGCTGGCGTTTCAAAGGCGGCGCCGGCGGATCGAGGCTTTTCCAACCTTCCCTTCGACAACGCCAGTCAATTGCGACTCACCATCATCGTTCTCGATCTGCTGAACACAAGCGTGTTGCAAAGAACTGACGGTCGAGACCAGATCGCGAAATTCCTCTCGAAAGGTCTCATCCCGATCCAGCCTGTTTCCCTGCTCTGCCTCACCAGCAGGGGGTTGAAACTGGTCCATCCGTTTTCAACAGATGCGAACGCCCTGATTGAAGCTCTCAATAAAATATCGCTAGGGCCAGCGACGATTATGGACCGCCGCAACGTGGTGGTTCATACGATCGATCAGATGAGAGAGATCGGTCAGGCCTACCACGGGATACCAGGCCGCAAGACGATGATTTTTGCGGTCGGGAATATTCCGGAGCTCGCGCCCGAGCACGAAATCATCGACAACAATGGTTACACGCTGGAACTCAGGGATATGTGGCAGAGCCTGATCGACGCGAATATTGCCGTCTATCCGATTCAGCTGATGTCCTGGTCGAGGGATCCAACTCTACACGGACTTGCATCCCGATCGAACGACATGCTGCTGAGGAATGTCGCGGAATTCACGGGTGGCAATCCATGTGTGGAGGTGAACAATCTCTTAAGCTGTATGGCCCATGCTGTGGAAGATTCTCAGACGTACTACCTGCTGGGATTTTCGGTTCAGCCAAACGATCGCAAGCCTGGCTGGCGCGATCTCAAGGTGAAAGTCTCCGAGCCGCATGTCGATGTCCGAGCTCGCGATGGCTTTTACTATGGCATTGCGCCGGCCAGAAGCGCTGACTCTACGCGCAAGGAAGAAGTAAACGCACTAGGTTCGGCCTTAGCTCGCAGCGCGGTACCGATGTACGTGAAGGTATTAGGCCCAGCCCCTTCAACAACACCCGTGTCTCCGGGAGAAAAGAAAACGATCGAGTTTCTGGTCACGATTCCCCTCAGCAGCGTCAAGATAGATGTCGCCCAGCCGCATCCACTCGATCTTGAGGTCGGCGCTATCGCCCTCACACGCGATATGCGAGAGGAGGCAGAGTTTCTGCATCCGGTCAGCGGCAATCCGCGGGAAGAAAACCTGCAGTTATGGAAGCAAGACGGCATCAAACTGCGGGAGAAACTGGAGCTCCGTCCTGGATCGTTTGACGTCCGGTTTCTCGTCCGCGACAACAACGCTGCACAGATTGGCACTGTTGTTTTCCCTCTCGATGTCCATTAAGTGAGGTTTGTTCCTGCCGAACCGTTCTTGACACGCGCTAAAACTCTACCGACGGAGTACCATTTTTGGATATCAGGTCATGGGCCACGTAAGTTGCTTGGTGCGGGAGTCGTGGAACTCATGGAATTCGGCAGTGCGGATCACCGAAGTCTCCAGGAAAAAACCGCCAGAGCACTGATCTGGACGTCACATCGCACGTTTCAGGGATGGACGTGCTCGCAGTGCGAGTGGAACTATCCTCTGCCGACGCTGTTGACAGATGCGGATGCGAAGACCGCATTTGACCGGCTGGCGGCGTCAAAATTCAAAGAACATAAATGTAACGATCATCTGGCGCGGCTGGGTCCGGCGATGGATGACGGCTTCGCCTCGCGCATACGCAAGCTGATTTCGCAAGGATTCAAGCCGAAGGATGCGGTGGAGTTGATGCTGCAGGAAGTGGCGTTGGAGTATCGGGGAGAACCCAAAATGGTTCAGAAAGCGAAGAGCGAGGGTGAGGACTTCTTGCGCAGGATGAAGGCGGGAGTGATTTGAGTCCCGTTGTACCGGAGGGATTCCTCCTGTCTCGCTCCGCTCGCGCGTCGGAATGACAAGAGTCAGCAGCCACTACGAAAGTCCCACTTCCCGCGCAAAGGTCGCGCGAGAAATGGTGCACTCATCGTGATTCGTTAGTTGTTGATGCCCATCTCAGTCAGGATGTACGCGTAGTCGAAGGCGGATTCGTGGATGCGGTCGTAGCGGCCAGAGGCACCTCCGTGGCCCGCCGGGTTCAGGTTCGTTTTAAAGATCAGGATGTTGTGATCGGTGCGCGTGGCGCGCATCTTCGCGACGTATTTCGCGGGCTCCCAGTACATCACCTGACTGTCGTTGAATGAGGTCTTCACCAGCATGCTCGGATAGGCCTTCGCCTCAATGTTGTCGTAGGGCGAATAGGTGATCATGTAATCGAATGCGGCCTTCTCTTTGGGGTTTCCCCATTCTTCAAATTCCGGAACCGTGAGCGGAAGGGTCTCATCCAGCATGGTGTTGATCACATCGACAAAAGGAACTCCAACCAAAGCTGCGTGAAACAGATCGGGACGCATATTAAGGACGGCGCCCATAAGCAGGCCTCCAGCGCTGCGGCCTTCGATGACGAGGCGGTCTTTCGATCCGTACCCGCGCTTGGTTAAGTCTTCGGCGCAGGCGATGAAATCGGTGAAGGTAGTCTTCTTGTTCATCATGCGCCCGGCATCGTGCCACGACTTGCCCATCTCTCCGCCGCCCCGTATGTGCGCGACAGCCGTGACGACTCCGCGATCGACCATGCTGAAAATGTTCGAGTTGAAGAACATGTCGATGGAGATGCCGTAGGAGCCGTATCCGTAAAGATAAAGCGCGCCGGTACCGTCGAGCTTGGCGCCTTTGAGATGAAGAACCGAGATCGGGATCTTTACGCCGTCGGAGGCGACGGCGTAGATCTGCTCCACTTCATACTTTTTCGGATCGTATCCGCCCGGAACTTCTTTCTGCTTTAGGAGAATCGAGGCTCCGGTCTCCATGTTGTAAGAGAAGACCGACGACGGAGTGATGGGCGACTGGTATCCGTAACGGAAGTCGGTGGTGTCGTAGACACGGTTGATATAGGAATACGCGGCATAGGCTGGCTCGGGGAAGGCGATGCGCTTGGACTGTCCGTTGCGCAGATCGATGACGCGGATCTGCGGCAATCCACCTTCGCGCTCGAAGAGCACGCAGAAGTTCTTGAAGAGCTCCATCTCGTCGACCATGATGGCGGGATTATGCGCCATGACTTCATGCCAGTTGGCGCTGCCTGGCTCGGTCACCGGGGCAGTCACGAGGCGGAAGTTGCGTCCGGTGTCGTTGACGCGGATGTAGAAAGAATCTCCGTTGTGATCGGGATAGTATTCGACGCCTTGCTTGCGGGGCTCGAGAACCTTCCAGTCGGCGTCGGGCTGCTTCGCCGGAATGTAGCGGGCTTCGGTCGTGGTGTGACTGGCGGAGACCAAAAAAATGTAGGAGTCGCTGAGCGTTTTGTAGGCCCGGACATTGAATTTCTCGTCGGGTTCTTCGTAGACGAGAGAGTCAGCGGCTGTGGAGCCTGCCGTGTGACGATAGAGGCGGTATTGCCGCTTTTCGACTGCGTCTTCCTGGGTGTAGAAGACGGTCTGATTGTCGTTCGCCCAGACCACCGAACCGACGCGCTCGGCGTGATCGGCTAGCGTCTTGCCCGTGCGCAGATCTTTGACGGCGAGATTGTATTGGCGGAATCCGGTGTTGTCGTAAGAGTAGGCCAGCAGGTTGCCGTCGGGGCTGACGGCGAATGCCGCGACCGACATGAAGACCTGCCCCTTCGCAAGTTCGTTGATGTCAAGAAGGAGTTCTTCGGGCGCATCCATGCTGGCCTTTTTGCGGCAGCGGATGGGGTACTGCTTGCCCGCCTCGACGCGCGTGTAATAGAAGTAGTCGCCTTCGCGGTAGGGCACCTCGACGTCGGTCTCTTTCACGCGGCTCAACATTTCGTCATAGAGCTTCTTCTGAAATGGCTCAGTGGGCTTCATCACCGCGTCGGTATAGGCGTTTTCGGCTTCGAGATAGTCGCGGACTTCGGGATTGGGTTTGTCGCGCAGCCAGAAGTAGTTGTCGGTCAGCGTGCGACCGTTGATTTCGGTGACGTGAGGAACTTTTTTCGCGACCGGGGGCGCAGGAAGATTGTCGCCGGCAGTGAAGAGCAGGACAGAGAGCGGGATCATGGCGGTGAGATGAAGTATGTGGTTGGTCATGAGGTACTCCGAAGCGAATAAGAAATTGTGACATCCTCGCTGGGTAAGTGAGAAACGATACTCCGGCGGATGGGTCATGCGCAACGGCGGGCGGACGACTCGCCGGGTGGGGCATTCGGTCTTCAGCCTGAAAGGTTCATGTTGGGAGGGACCGTCTGTCCGCGAATTGGCGCTGAAAACACTTAGTATATGCCTTGACACGTATATGCCATGGGGCGTATATATTGACTTATGGAATCGGTATTCGAAATCATCGCTGAGCCGAACCGACGAGCGATCTTGAGCCTTCTGGTCACGTCAGAACAGTCGGTGGGAGAAATCGAGCGGCAGCTTCGTATGACACAGCCGACCGCGTCGAAGCATCTAAGGGTCCTGCGCGATGCCGGATTCGTGGAATCCACGGTGGACGCACAGCGCCGACTCTACCGGCTGAAACCACAACCGTTTCGGGAGCTGGATGCCTGGCTGGATCAGTTCCGCCGGTTCTGGTCTACACACGTGGATGCTCTGGAGCGCTACCTCGACCGGATGGATTTGAATCACGCGGATCCCTCCGCGCCAACGAAAAAGAAGAAAAAAGAAAAGACGATGCGGCCCAAACCGCGAACATAACAGAGGAGAAATGAAATGAAGATCAAATTGACGAGCGTATATGTGGACGATCAGGCCAAGGCCCTGGACTTCTATACAAAGGTATTGGGATTTGCCAAGAAGGCCGATTTCAGTAATGGCCCCTATCGGTGGCTGACGGTTGCATCGGCAGAGGAGCCGGACGGCACGCAACTGCAGCTTGCTCCGAATAACAACCCAGCCGCCAAAGCGTATCAGCAAGCGATGTTTCAACAGAACCAGCCGGCGGTCAATTTCCTGACTGACGACGTCAAGGGCGACTACGAGCGGATCAAAGCTAGAGGCGCCGAGTTCACCATGCCGCCGACCGACGTGACGGGCTCGACCATCGCGATGCTGAAAGACAGCTGTGGCAACCTGATTCAGCTGACCCAGTTAGCACGCTGGTAATACGAGAGAAGAGCATGATGGAACGCGCAGAATACATAGCGGGTCCGGCGAGCGCCGCTCAGTATTGCCATTTCTGGTCCGATCGCGTGGACGCTCTCGAAAGCCACCTCTCGACCGACACGTGGGCGCTGGCGGTCGTCACTGTCGCGGCGATTGCATATCCGATAGCACGGATCGTGATTCCCGCCGTGCTCCATGGTGCGGTGCCCGACGTAGTCCGGACCGTTCTCAGCTTGATCTGAGCTTGATACGGGCGCGCAGCGCTGAGGATCGTCGAGCTCAGCTCACCACCGATGGCGCTATTCGGAAAAGGAGGAAAAGATGACGGCTCACACGCAGTACACACCGGGTCCGGCCTACGGGGCGCAGATGCAGAAGAAAGAAGGACCGAACTGGACACTCATTCTCGTCCGGGAGCTGCGTCATTCGCCGGAAAAAGTCTGGGAGGCGCTGACCGACCCGGTGCATCTGCGCGAGTGGGCGCCTTTTGACGCTGATGGGAGCCTGGGCACGGTCGGCAATACGGTGAAGCTCACCACGGTGGGAGCTCCCGCGCCGCACATCACCGAAACAACCGTGACGCGAGCCGACGCTCCCAACGCACTTGAGTACACCTGGGGTGGCAATGAGATGAAGTGGGAACTCGAGCCCCTGGGCGGCGGCACGCGCCTGACGCTGTGGACCAGCATCAATCGCCACTTCATCGCCATGGGTGCCGCCGGGTGGCACATCTGCTTCGATTTGATGGATCACCTTCTTGCCGGCCAACCCATCGGGCGCAAGGTCGGCCCCGAAGCCAGGAACGACCCGGGCTTTCAGAGATTGCACGCAGAGTACGCCAAGATGTTCGGGGTTGAAATGCCCAAGTGGTAGCCGACGGGGAGTGGAGAGTCATGAAGCAAGGCTCGGTCGGAGGCTTGTTTGTGGGAGATCCCTCGGCTCGCTGGTAAAAGCGCGATCCTTTGGGATGAAGCCATGAAACAAAGCGGCTACGGTCGGGATGACGCCGCAAAGAACAAATAAAAAGCGGCAACTTTCAGGAGGTGACATTATGGCCACATTAGCGACTGCAACGAACATCACGAACCGAAGCCTCACACGTACGATTTTCCGCTGGATTCATCTGGTGTTGAGCATTCCGATCCTCGGCTATATCTATAGTCCGTTCGACAAGCTTCCGAGCTACGCCTTCAAGACGCGCTATGTCTTCGTGCCGACCATGATCCTTTCGGGATTGTGGATGTGGAAAGGCCATGTCGTGCGACGACTGATTTCGAAAAGGGCGGCATAAGAGGTAAGCTTCTTTGCTTTGAAAGAGTCCATCCATGAACAGAAGAAATCTCAAAGTTGATGCTGTCTTGCGCAGGGCGGACAAGTGGCAGGAAGAATTTGAGGCATTGCGAAAGATCGCCCTCGATTTTCCGTTCACCGAGGAATTGAAGTGGTATCAGCCCTGCTACACGTTTGAGAAGAAGAACGTGGTTTTAATCCATGGATTTAAAGAATACTGCGCGCTTCTGTTTTTCAAAGGCGCTCTGCTAAAAGACCCCCGTCACATTTTGGCCACACCTGGGCAGCATCAGGCGGCGCGTCAGATCCGGTTCGCCAATCTACGAGAGATTGTCAAAATGAAGCCCGCCGTAAAGGCCTATATCAATGAGGCCATCGAAGTGGAAAAAGCCGGGTTGAAAGTGAAGCTGAAAAAGACAGCGGACTTTAAGATTCCTGAAGAATTCAAGGACAAGTTAAATGAAGTGCCTGCATTGAAGACCGCTTTTGAGGCACTGACGCCGGGACGGCAAAGAGGGTACATCTTCCATTTTTCTCAGCCCAAACAATCCCAAACCCGGGAGGCAAGGGTGGAAAAGTGTACGCGGCAGATTCTCGATGGCAAGGGATTAAACGACTAGCTGCGACCGACGACTGCATCTGCTCTGCACGAGCGGAGGCGACCGCGGCCACTTTCTGGGTAACGAAGATTATGGCAAACGCAACTCTTTCGACGAAGCAACGCGACGAAATACTCGCAACATTGAAAACCCGCTTTGAGAAAAACATGAACCGCCATCAGGAGCTCGCCTGGAGTCAAGTTCAGGCAAAGCTCGAAGCCAATGCGGGAAAGCTATGGTCACTGAGCGAAATGGAAAGAACTGGCGGCGAGCCGGATGTCGTCGGTCACGACAAGAAGACGGGTGAATACATCTTTTATGACTGTTCGGACGAAAGTCCAAAAGGCCGGAGAAGTCTTTGCTACGATCGTGAAGCGCTGAATTCCAGGAAAGAGGCTAAACCGAAAAATAGCGCGGTGGATCTGGGAGCGGCCATAGGCATTGAGCTCTTGACGGAAGAACAATATCGAGAGCTGCAGAAACTTGGAAGTTTCGATACCAAGACGTCGAGTTGGGTAAAAACACCTGCTGAAGTCAGAAAACTCGGCGGTGCATTCTTCTGCGATCGCCGCTTCAATACTGTTTTTGTCTACCACAACGGTGCGGAATCTTATTATGCGGCCAGGGGATTCCGTGGGTCCCTGAGAGTCTAAGTCTGGATTCGTGACTTTTTTCCGGACGGCGGTCCGCACGATTGTTTTGGTTTTACATCGCAGTACCCCTTATACGTGGAGCGGGTGTGAGCCACTCACAAGTTGTAGTGGAGGAAACATCATGTCCGGAGACGGCGGGATCATCGGCGTATCGGATCACGGCGGCTGGGCGGTGTTGGTGACGGTCGCGGGCGACGGAATGCTCATTGACCGGCGCCGCGTCGAACTGGTCGACACGGACCTGCCGAAGATCCCGCATCACAGCGAAGGGCAGAGGCTTCCGCTGGATAAAGCAGTGGCGCTGGTGGAGCGGGTGCGCGCGTCAGCGGAACGCCACGCGAAGCTCGTCCTGGACGACGTGGCGATGACCGTGCCCGGGCCGGTCGCCGGAGTCGCGCTTCGCGAGTGCCCAAACTGGCTGCCACCAACGATTGCCGAACGGATCAAAGACTACCGGGCGCAGAACGTTGCCGACTGGGTGATGTACCGCGAAGCTCTAGCCGGCGCGGCCGAGGCGCGCGGTTGGGCCGTCCACTGGTACGACGCGAAGAAGGTGTTTGATGCAGCGAGCGAGGCGCTGCGCATCGAGAACCTCGATGCCCACTTCCTTCAACTGAGGAAATCTATCGGGCCGCCCTGGAGCAAGGACCACCAGCTCGCAATGGCAGCGGCAATGGTCGTGGCCGGAACGCGGCAGAGATAAGGGTGGCAAGGACACTCGGTGAAAGGCGACGAGCGGTCCTCCCCCAACCGTAAACTCAGTCGATCGACTACGGCACGACAAACGTATCGTTGTTGTAGTACGCGGACGACAACGTGCCGCTGGTGGGCTGCTGAGTGTAACTCTGATAGGTTCCGCCGAGCGCTCCGTCACCCCAGTAAACTGTGGTGCCGCTGACGGGGCTGGCCAAGAATCCCGAGATGACGCTCAAATCGGGGATTGCCAGCGTGGTCGCGCCATTCTGGTAAGCGGATGTTGCGGTTACCTCGATGATGATTTCCGTGGTGGGCGCGGAGTTAAACCACGCAATGGACCCGTAATCGGCAACATCGGCAAGTCCGCTGAACCCAGAGTAGCTGACATCGAAGCTGGGCAGGGCTGCCGGCGTGGGAGCACCCGTGGTCAGAGCTGCAGGCAGCGTCACGGTGAGTGCCCCTGGAGTCGTAGTTGTGGTTGTGTAGTCCACGCCCTGGAAAGTCGCGGACTCAGAAGCGTACCCATCGATAATGTAGTAATCGCCGGTTTGCAATTGTGTCGATGTCGGAAGGGTGGGGTATTGTCCTGCGGTGCTGGTCGTGAGGCCAATATAGGTTCCATTGGCGGTGACATAACTCGCCTGCGTCCCTCCGGTGAAGCCGGCCGGAACGCCAGTTACGGAAATTGTTTGTGGAGTGACTACATCGGTTGCGAGAAAGGACACGGTGGCACCGTTGTTGATCGCACCAGGGACAGTTTGGCCGGGGAGAATATGCACGGCCAGTGTGTTGTTCGAGGAATCCAAGGCCACAAAGGCGACGTCCTGTGTGCCTGATTCGGTCGTCAAGCTGAACGATCCGGAATTTCCGCTTACGACGGCGTAGCCAGATAGGCCCAGGACTTCGATGTTAGCGGTTCCCGGAATGGCGGTTGCATCCACGGAGCCGGTGTCGGTGCCGTTTGAAGACGCTGCGGGAGCACAATTTACCTGGTATGTGGTGCCGTCTTGTACGGTGGCCTCGATAATGTTTTCTTGATTGAGCGGTACACCGCTTTGCGTGGTAGAGCAAACATACGCGATGCCATAGGTCGTCGTTCCGTCAGGCAGCGTGAAATCGAGGGTTGAACCACTCAGGCTCGCAGCGGACCATGAGTCCGTGCCGATCTGCGTTGCCACGGCAACCGGGGCGCTGCCTCCAAACGTAACGGCGATCGAGGTCCCAGTGGGCGGCGGCGTGCCACCTCCACCGCCACTGCTGGAACTTCCGCCGCAAGCGCACAAGAACATCGTGATTGCTATTGTTGTCCCCAGTGTTGCGAACTTGCACCAGTCCTTGAGAATCGTATGCATGCTACCTCCGTTTTGGGCTTTTTGCGGCAGTCGTTGAAGGGACTACATCTCTGTCTTTGTCCTCTATCAAATCATGTTGTGCGACGAGGCAGGGAGTGAGACTCTTGAGTCGAAGGGAATTGATTCGATAGCCGCGATTGGGGCATTCAAGCGTGGTTCGGGCGTGAGGTGGGACAGTTCGAGCGCCCGTTCCTATCGGTTTCCGCATTTTTGCCGGGCAGCAGAGTTTGAAGAAGTGAAATTCACCTTTGGGGTCCCAGCCATGAGAACAATTCTTTGCAAAGCCGCTTGTCCAACTTTGGCGATTTTTCTAGTGAGCGTATTGCTGGGCCCAGCAAGCGCGGCGCCCAGGCAAGCATCGGGCAAGCAGGTACCGAACCTTTCCTCGGTTCTCGAGCCTGCATCCGGCGCGTTGCTCGGACAATTCTACGGTGCAGGCGGCGTGGCCCAAACGGCGGCGAAGCTTGGGAGGATACCTCCCGTTCATCTGACGTACTACCCGTGGGACGCGGACTGGAATGGCAGCGTTACCAAGGCAGACCTGGCGGCGGGACGCATTCCTCTGGTGAATTGGGAACCCCACCACATCGACTTTGCCAGGATTATCGACGGCAGCCTCGATGCGACGATCAAGGCGCGTGCAAACGGCGCCAAGGCACTCGGCCAAAAGTTCTTTCTGGATTTCGCTGCCGAGATGAACGGAGACGAAGCATGGAGCGGCAACAATGCCACGCTCTACGTCGCTGCTTACCGGCACATTCACGACCTCTTCGTTGCCGCGGGCGCGACGAACGTGGTTTGGGCGTGGTGCCCGAACGTCACGGATACCGAGGGAGGCAACCGCACGACCATGGATTACTACCCCGGTGATTCGTACGTCGATTGGACAGGGGTAGACGGCTACAACTGGGGCACGAAGAATGGCGGCTGGCAGAGCTTCCAACAAGTCTTCAAAGACATCTATCCTCTGCTGGCCGCGAAGAAAAAACCGATCATCATTGGCGAGATGTCATCGGCCGAAGCTGGCGGAGACAAGGCTAAGTGGATCGACCAGATCATCCCCACGCTGCGCACCAGCTTCCCGCTCATCAAGTGTGTCGTATGGTTCGACATCAACAAGGAAGCCGATTGGCGCATCAGCTCGTCTCCCGCATCGGAAGCGTCGTTCATCCGCATGGCGAAAGATCCGTATTTTGTAACAATTCCTGGGGGACTCTGAAGGACGTTTACAGATTAAGTCAAAATCAAGCACCCGCCGCTATGCGTTTCATAGACCTCTTCTACAGTTCAGTTTGGCTTTAAGGCGGTGCATTATGGCTGTGAGAGCAACTCGGAAAGAGGTACACCGAACATCGTTACTTAAGCCGCCAAAAACCGAGAGAGAGAGCGTGCTCGGATGGCTAGCGATGTTTCTCTACGTCACGGTTGGGAGACTATACATTCTGCGCGCCTTCTTTGCATGGCCACTGACCTGCGCTTGAACGGCCGGTGGCCCATTCAAGCGCGATTTGGCTTGAGTGGGGCATTTATCCGAATCTTGTCAATAGGCAGAAACTACACGATGGGGGTTAAGCCTAAGCAAATGCTTGGAATATAAAGTCAATATCCCTTGCCGGTTTACCCCTCTCAACTTGATATTCTGGATATATAGGGTAAATTTCACCGGAAAGGCGCGGCCCATGGTCGCGCCTTTTGTGTTTCAGGGGTCATGTGGGGACAGCCGCCTTAGCCTGCCCTGAGCAGAGTCGAAGGGGCTGTCCGGCGGAGCGAAGCTCCGCAGGTTTTCCCAGGACTGAAGCAACAAGGGATGTCAGACAAAATGAAGTATTGGGAGAAATTCAAGAGTTTCAAAGAGCGCGGCGAATGGGTCGAGCTGCAATCCATGGCGGCGGCCGCCCAGCGCTGCTTCACCGTCAGCAAGCCTTGGGGAGATACCAAGCCCTACGACGCCGGCATCGAGCACGAAGGCAACTATTTGCGCGTGCAGGTCAAGTCCACCACCATGCGTTCCGGTGCGGGATATCTTTGCCAGTTCCACCCCAACCATCTGAAGAAGGTTGACTACGCGCTCGACCAGATCGACCTCTTCGCCGCCTAGGTGATCCCCGAAAACGCCTGGTACCTGATCCCGGCCGTGCTGCTGCTGGGCAAGCGCAGAAAAAGCATCGCCATGCTATGTCCCCTCACGACGCCGAAGAAAAAGGCCTGCTACTGCTACGAAGGGTATCGCGAAGCGTGGAGTCTGCTGAAAAAGAGTAGAGCTGAGTTGCTCGAGTGCGGGAGCGATCAGACCTATGCCGGGTGCCCCATCCTTGCGCGCTTTACGCAAGGGTGGGATTCCACGGAACCAAAACTCTGGGATCGTCGAGCGGGATCACTGCCTCCTTAGTTACCGGCGCTTCGCGTCGGGGGCGGACCAGGGAGTCCGCCCCTCCACAAAAATCTGGTGAGGCCTACGGGTTGCGGAGCGCTTCGTCGGCTTCCTCCTTGAGATATTCGGGGACAGACCGAACGCTTCTTGTCACTGACTCGCATCAAAACCCAGAGAAAAACGTAAAGCAGCGCAGACTTCACTCATCCGCGCAGAACTCAGTCGAGCCACACGTTTCCCAGGCTATTCTTCCGGCCATGAGGCCTCCGATTCCCAAGCCTTGGCTTCCGCGTCCGCTTGCGGATGGCGCGCGTAGCCCTGGCGGTCGCGCTCTTCGCTGGCCCGCAGTTCCAACCGCCGGAGGTGTTCGCGCAACGCGTCACGCACCAAAGCAGAACGCGTTTGCCGAGTGCGCTTCGCGGCTTGATTGGCGGCTTGTAACAGCTTTTCGTCCAGCACGATTTGAACGATATGCATACGTGTAACCTATTCCACAGTACATTCCACACTAGCCACACTAGGTATTTTCAAAGGGCCGCGGGGGGTGACGCTAGTGACCCACAGCGCTGGCGCTCATGGGCGAACGAGGGCATCCGCCCCTACACACAAATCTGGTGAGGCCTAGGGGTCGCCGAGCGCTTCGCCGGCTTCTTCCTTAATTGACGGCTTGCTGCGTTCTACATTTTTCCATCGATAGGTGATCGCAACTCCTCGTCCGAAGATTGCAGGAGCGCTCGGATCAGCCGGATCGGGGCATTTCGATAAGCTCCGCCGGAAGATGGGAAAACATTTTATGAAATCACTCAGCACCTTACTGATAGGGATGGCGCTTGCCATTACCCTTGCCTGCACGAATACAAAAGCTCCCGACGTTACGGACAACGTCCGGCACGGCTTGGATAGTGCAGGACTGTCGGACGTGCACGTCAGCCAGGATCGCGACAAGAATGTGGTCACGTTGACGGGCGACGTTGCGACGGACGACGACAAGGCGCGCGCAGAGTCGATCGCCAAGTCACAGGCGGGCTCGGCCGTCGTGGCCGACGAGATCGGCGTACGCCCGAAGAGCGACGACGGCACCGCCAAGAAGGTTGATTCGAAACTCGATGACGGTATCGACAAGAATCTTGAAGCGATGCTGTTGGAGCACAAAATGAATCGGGCCATCAGCTACGACGTGAATAACGGGGTGGTGACGCTGAAAGGAAACGTTCCTTCGCAGGGTCAACGCGCGAATGTGGAGAAACTCGCGCAGCAGGTGCCGAACGTAAAGCAGGTCGTCAACGAGCTTGAAGTTAAGAACCAGAGGGCAACTTCAACGAAGTAAGGCGAGGTAGTCCGACGGAGAAAGATGCCCCACTCATGGAAAAATCAGCCAGAAGTGGGGCATCGACTTTGCGCTCGCTTTCCACGCGGGGTGGCCCATTCAAGCCTGATTTTGGCTTGAGTGGGGCAGTGCAAAGCTGGACGGGAAATTCGAAAGAGATTCGCGACAAAAAAAGGGACAGCCGATGGCGGCTGTCCTCACATGTTTCGTCTCGGCTACTGAATCAGCGTACCGCCGTTGCCGTTTGTTTCTTCTTCTGGTGCGATCACCACCGCCGCCGCTACTTTGTCTCCCGGCTCGAGGTTCAAGAGGCGGACGCCTTGGGCGTTGCGGCCTGATTCGCGGATCGTGGTCGAGTCCATGCGGATGATCTTGCCGTAATGGCTGATCAGCATGACCTCGGACTTTTCGTCGACCTGCGCGATGCCGACAACTTTGCCGACACGCTCGGTGGTCTTGAGGTTGATCACACCCTTGCCACCGCGGTTGGTGAGGCGATATTCGTCGGCGGGCGTGCGCTTGCCGAATCCGTTTTCGGTGACTGAGAGGATCAGGTCGCCTTTGACGGCTTCGTCAATGGCTTCGGGCTCTCCTTCGACCTTTTCTTTTGCCGGTGCGGGTGCTCCCGGCTTGGTTGTTGTCGCCATGCCGATGACATAATCGCCCTTTTCCAGGTCGATTCCCCAGACACCGTAGGCGGCGCGGCCCATCGGACGGACGTGGCTCTCATCGAAGCGCACGGCCATGCCTTCGTGGCTGGCCAGGAAGATGATCTGGTTGCCGTCGGTGATACGCGCCGCGACCAGTTCATCGCCTTGCTCAATCCCGATCGCCATGATTCCGTTGGAGCGCACGTGCATGAACTCGCGCACCTCGGACTTCTTCACCAGCCCGTTACGCGTCGCGAAGAAGACGTATTTGTTTTCTTCTTCGAGGTTTCGCACCGCAACAACAGTCTGCAGCTTTTCGCCGGGTTGCAGGCCGACCAGGTTGCCGATGTGCTTGCCTTTTCCGGCAGCGCTAATATCAGGAATTTCATAAACCTTTAGCCAGTAGACGCGGCCCGTATTGGTGAAGATCAGAATGTAAGCGTGGGTTGAGACGATGAAGAGATGCTCGACGAAATCCTCGTCGCGCGTCTTCATGCCGGTGCGGCCTGTGCCTCCGCGGCGCTGCATGCGGTAAGTGGAGATCGGCGTCCGCTTCAGGTAGCCGGAGTGGCTGACCGTGACGGCCACCTGCTCGTCGGCGATGAGATCTTCGAGGACGATCTCTGCGGCTTCGTCTTCAATGCGCGTGCGGCGGTCGTCGCCATACAACTTTTTAACTTCTTCGAGCTCTTTGATGATGACGGATCGCAGTTTCTTTTCGGAGCCGAGAATGGATTCGTACTCGGCGATGTTGTCGCGGACTTCTTTCAACTCGTTCGAAATTTCATCGATCGAAAGTTTGGTCAGGCGATGCAACTGCAGTTCGAGGATGGCATCGGCCTGCTTGGCAGTGAACGGCTTTTCGGGATCGAGCTTGGGAGCGCGGCCCGTGGTGTTGATGTCGATCTTCTTGCCGCCGAAGTACATCACCAGGTTTTCGCGGGCATCGGCGCGGTTGGCACTGCCGCGAATGATGGTGATGACATTGTCGAGATGATCGAGGGCTGTGAGATAGCCTTCGAGGATGTGCTCGCGATCTTTCGCCTTCTGCAACAGGTAGGCGGTGCGGCGGCGGACGACATCGACACGGTGCTCGATGAAGTACTTGATAGCCTGGATGAGGCCCATTTCACGCGGCTGTCCGTTGACCACCGCGAGCAGGATCATCGAGAAGCCCTGTTGCATCTCTGTGTGCTTGAAGAGTTGATTGAGCACGATCTGAGGTTCAGTGCCGCGCTTCAGCTCGATGACGATGCGCATGCCATCGCGATCAGATTCGTCGCGAACGTCGGAGATGTCTTCGATTTCTTTGTCGTTGACCAGCGCCGCGATGCGCTTGATCAGAACCGATTTGTTTACCTGATACGGGATCTCGGTGACGATGATCGCCTGGCGATCTTTGTTGATGTTCTCGATGGCGGCTTTGGCGCGCATCATGAAACGTCCGCGGCCAGTGCGGTAGGCTTCGAAAATTCCGGAGCGGCCGTGGATGATTCCGGCGGTCGGGAAATCGGGACCCTGGACGAACTTCAAAATTTCCGCGAGCTGCGCGTTGGGATTATTGACGAGCGTGATGGTGGCGTCGACGATCTCCGTGAGATTGTGCGGCGGAATTTTCGTCGCCATGCCAACAGCGATTCCGTCGGAGCCATTGATCAGCAAATTCGGAATACGCGCAGGTAGAACATCAGGTTCGACTTCGCTGCCGTCATAGTTCGGATGGAAGTCGACTGTATCTTTGTCGAGATCTTCGAGCAGCGCGGTGGAAACCTGCGCCAGCTTCGCTTCAGTGTAACGGTCGGCTGCCGGAGGATCTCCATCAACGGAGCCGAAGTTGCCTTGACCAAAAATCGGCGGGTAACGCATCGACCAGTCTTGCGCGAGGCGGACGAGGGCGTCATACACGGCGAGGTTGCCGTGCGGATGGTACTTGCCCATCACGTCTCCGACAATGCGGGCGCACTTGCGCGTAGCCCGATTCGGATACAACCCCATCTGGGCCATCGTAAACAGAATTCTGCGGTGGACGGGCTTTAGCCCGTCGCGGACGTCGGGGAGAGCTCGGCCGATGATGACCGACATCGAGTAGTCGAGATACGAGCGGCGCATCTCCTCTTCGATGTTGACGGGTTGAATGTTCAGGGCACCGGGACCGTCGCCGCCGCCACCGTTGGGAGGTGTCAATGGGAGTTCAGGATTCTGTTCGTCAGGCATAGTAAGCTTCTAGCTTCTGGCCGCTAGCTTTTGGCGTGTCGGCTTTGCGGCGGGCAGTTTCTGACCTGTCATTTATTGTGTAACTGCTTGCATTTACAGGATGTTATCTGCCCTGGGAGCTGTCATTATTATAGCACGCAAAAGCCGGAAATTGTGGAGAGCGGAGGAGGGAGTGTCGCCGAAGATTACCCGACCTCAGGGGCTATAAAGCCCGCGAAGAGCGGGTGCCTGACGCGGCGCTGAAGCGCCGCTTTTCCACGGTACTTTATCGGTTCGAACTCCGAGGTGCGTGCGTCTGCGAACTATGGGATGACTTAAGGACCGACGATGACTTCGTTGGGGGCGGAGGGAAGTTGGAAGTGAAGTCCGCGAGAAGAGTTGGTGGCGACGGTCTCGGGTACATTCAAGGCGGAGAGTTCGATGTTCTGAATCCAGAATCCGGTCGTCGCGTAGTTCGATGTGACGTACAGGCGGCCGTCAGCGATGGTGTACCCCGTGACTTCCTCGCGATGGCCATCGCGATAAACGAGGATAGCGGAGTCCGGTTGCGAGCGAGTGATACGAGTGGAACGAGGTACGGCTGGACCTGCGGGCATGGGATCGATCATTTGCGCTCGGGAAGGCTGGTCGCCACTGATTTGAACGTAGCGATCTCCCTGGAGTTCGATCATCAGAGGCTGGGTTGGAGTAGGAGGCGGTTCGGGTGCAGCGGATGGCGAAGGCTGCTGCAGAATAACCACCGGAGGTTGAGAGACAGCAGGATATCTATCAGAAAGATAGTCAGCATAAAAAGGATCGAAGAGGCCGAAGGGATAGTAGCCGCCGCGCGGATAGCCGTGGTGGCCGAAATGTCCGGGAACGTTCGAGAATCCAGCTCCGAAATGAGCGGAGCCCATGCGCTGTGCGGCCAGTGTTGCTGGAAGAGCAAGGAGCAGAGCGAGAGCGAAGAAACGGTTCAGCATTAGTTCGCCTGAAGCGAGGGCGGCAGCTGAAAAATCACGCCGTGCTCGTCGTTGTCCTTGCGCGTGGCATCGAGATCGAGATCCGCTACAGGGATGCGCCGTGGGTGGCCGGGCGTCAGATCAAAGAGAGTCGTTCCGACGATGGCGTAGTTCGAGACTTCGAGCTTGCGTCCATCTCTAAAATCCAAGACGGTCGGAGGCGCGGCCGGTTCGGGTTCGGCGGAGACATCGTTCGTTTGTTCCGAGGTGTTTTGCTGTGCGCCGTGAGCCGGAGACGGATCGTCGACCGGCGGGACGTAGGAACGGGCTCCGGAGCCGCGGCGATCGAAGACTGTGGGGCCGCCCTGGTAATTCGAGTCGTCGTTGTTCGGATCGGGCGCGTCCGCGTAGTCGTTCGGGTCGACCGCATAGGGAACAGGATAGGCGTAGAGATAAGCGCCGCTGTGGTCGCCATCGCGACGGCGATGATGGGCGCCGCCGTTATGGTTCCAGTTGGGGCGGTTGGGGACAGGAGCGTTCGGCGCGTATCCACGAGGGCCCAAGGACGTGACGCTGGCTGGAGGGCCATTGACGTTGCGCCCGCCAAACCCGGGCGAGGTGACGGATGATGATGGAGCGTTGATCTGCGATTGCGCGATCGAGGCAGAGAACAGGAATATCCCGAAAAGGCTGAGCAGGGGGACCGCAGGCGAGAACCAACCGCGCACGTTTATATGATACTCCAGAGTGGTGGACAAGGCGCACCTCGGAGGATAGAACGCGGATGGGGGATGGGATTGCGGGGGAAAAGTTGGTGGAGGGAAGGCGCCCACAGCAAGTCTATAATTTTCAGGGTGGTAGCACGGGGGGGCTAAAGGCCCATTTTTCTGGCCGTTTTACGCGGCGCTGAAGCGCCGCTCTTCCACGGCGTGGTCAGAGAAGGAACGGGTAACAGCAGCGCCTGAAGGCGCCACTTGTTTAGAATCGATTGCGCCATGCCTAAAGGCATAGCCTGATACGAAACAAGTCACTGCGCTATCGATGAACCGACCGTGATACGAAACAGCGTATCGGGCGTTGCGTACAGGCATAGCTTGAGACGAAGCAGTCGGTTGGGCGATGCCGAAGAGCAAACCTTAATACGGCATCGAGATCTGCGGTCGAAAAACGTGCGATGAAATCCTTCTTTCGATTTGCGGTGCTGGCGTTGGTGCTGGTGATCGTGGCAATGGTGTCGGGATTAACGGCCATGCGGTTTGCAATCCATGGACAGGAGGTGGCCGTGCCAGCGTTGGTGGGACTGACGCCGGTTGAGGCTGAGCGGAGCGTATCGGGATTGGGCCTGCAGATGTTCATCGAGCGGCAATATTACAGCCCGCAGATTCCGGAGGGGAAGATCATGTCGCAGTTGCCGCTGCCCGGGACGAAGGTGCGGCGCGGCTGGCAAGTGCGGGTCGCGCAAAGCCTGGGGCCGACTCGTGTAAGCATTCCGGATGTGGCGGGTGAGAGCGAGCATGCTGCGGAGTTGAATATCCGGCGACGGGGATTGGATGTGGCGTCACTGGCGCAGGTGGCGACGCCGGAGATTCCAGCAGATCAGGTGCTGGCGCAGAGTCCGACAGCGAATGCGACGCAGTTGGTGGCGCCAAAGATCAGTCTGCTGGTGACGGCGCCGGCGCCTCCACAGGCATTTGTGATGCCGAGTTTTGTTGGACAGCCGCTGGGCAGCGTGAGCCGGACATTGCAGGATGCCGGATTCCGGCTGGGCAACGTGACTGTCGCGTCGATTGTGGAGACTCCCGCTGAGCAGGTGAGCGCGGCGGGACAGGCAGGAACGCCAACGCCCCCGTCGGCGCCGGTACAGCCGTCGCCCGCAAGCATTATTGTTTCGCAGTTTCCGGCGGCGGGACAGAAAGTTGCGGCGGGAATGGCAGTCAGCTTCGAGGTGCGGTGATAGGCGGCGGCCTGCACCTAATCCGGCGAACCGTGAGGGATGCTTCCTGGGTGCTCTCACTCCGGCGGTTCGAATTAAGATTGGGCACGCGCAGGGGCTAAAGCCCGTGAATAGTGGGGTGCCCAACGCGGCGCTGAAGCACCGCTCTTCCACGGTACTTTACCGGTTCGAACTCCGAGATGCGTGCATCTGCGAACTATGGGATGACTTACTGGGGGAATGATAGGGAAACTTCGATTCCGCAAGCGCTGCACTCCGTTCGCGCTTGCTCCCCTCAGGATGACATTTAGGTCTCTAAATCTTTTCCAAGGTTGCGGCGAAGAAGCCGTCGCAGGGATGGACTCCCGGAATCGTGCGTAGATAAGGGCCGCGCGTGAGGGAAGATGGGTCAGAGCAGGTCAGTTCGCCGGTGGCGCGCAGATGATCGAGTTCGGTGCGGCAATCGAGGAGGCGAACGGAATTGTCTTCCGCTAGAGCTTGCTCAACGACATCTTCGTTTTCTTCTTTCTCCAACGAACAAGTTGAATAGACAAGACGTCCTGCGGGGGCGAGTTGCGCCAGCGCGGCGTGCAGGATGGCGAGTTGGCGCTGGTGCAATTCGGAAAGATCGCCGGGCTGGAGACGCCATTTGATTTCGGGATTGCGGGCTAGCGTCCCCGTGCCGGAGCAGGGGACGTCAGCGAGAATGCGATCGAAGGATGAGGCGATGGGAAGATTGCGCGCATCAGCGACGATAGTGTTGATTTGTGTCAATGCGTTCGGGCCTAACAACGTGCGCATGAGGCGCGCACGATGGGGATGAACTTCAGCAGCGAGGATTGTTGCGGAGGAGTTCTGATCGGCGATGGCGAGAGTTTTGCCTCCGGGTGCGGCGCAGCAATCGAGGATGCGGGATGCGTTCTTTTCAGCGCGGCCGACGAGAGCGGCAACGAGTTGGGAAGCTTCGTCCTGAATGACGACATGGCCGTTGCGGAATGCATGGGTTCGGGTGATGTCTCCGGATTGAACGCGGCGCGTGGAGGAGAGAATGGCTCCGGGCTGCAGAGAGATGCCTTCAGAGGTCAGTTCGCTTTCGGCGGTTGCGGTGCGCAGGCGAATCGTCGTTGTGGGGACCTGTTGATCGTGTTCGCAGATGCGACTTGCGGCAGATGCCCCGTACTCCTCCGTCCATTTTTTTACCAGCCAGTATGGATGTGCATACACTGTGGCTGAGTCTTCCGGAGTGGAAGCATTCACCACAGGGAAACACAGGGGAACTTCGGTGCCTTCCGATTGTGCGGAGAGTTTGCGCAGGACCGCATTCACGAATGGAGCGGCCGAGCGCTTGCGGGCGCGCTTCACCAGTTCGACGCTTTCATGCAGAGCGGCGCGTTGCGGAATGCGATCGAGAAAACGGAATTGATACACGGCGAGACGCAGGGCGATGAGAACTTCGAGGTCGAGTTTCCTCAGTGGCTGTGAAGACGAGTGCGCGATCTGATCATCGAGGCGAGAGCGCCAGCGAAGGACTCCCATCGCCAGCTCGGTGGCGAGCGCGTGATCGGAAAGCGAGAGCGTTTTGTAAGCGGGAGAATGCAGCAGTTCGGAGGCGTAGGAAGATTCGCGCTCCACGCGAAGCAGGATGTCGAAGGCAGCGGCGCGAGCGGGAGATGCAGACATTTGCTGCAATTGTACGAGACCTGTCGCAGAGGCTGGGCACCGGCAAAGTTGGAGACTTAGTGAAAAAAGATCGGCATCGAGCTAAGCTTTTTTGCGAAGCAACCAGAGCAGCACCGAGATAACGGCCCAAAGTGCAGTGGCGCCGAGCATTACCAACCAGGAACTAAACTTGCCGATAAACTCCGTTACGAATAGCGCGAAGAATAATAAGCCGATACTTCCGATAGCGGCACCGGCAGCATCCACTGCAACGGCCTGACGGGCCTGCCGGATCCTTTGCACGCCGGCCTCATTTTTCTCTTCCAGTTCATGTTGCTCAATCAAGGTAGCGCTGGCGGGAAAGATGGCAGGAAATGCCAGGAAGAGCCCGCCGACGGCAGGGCCAAATCGCTTGGCAATGATGCCGGTTGCGGCGGTGATCAGTCCTCCGATGCAGAATCGAACGAGAATCTGCTGCCAACGGGTGTCCTTCAAGACGGTTGCGTCGATTCTGATCCTCATTGCAGATTCATTTCTTCAGGGCGTACCAGAGGCCAAATGCGACGGCCGCCCAGAGCGGCAACAAGAGCGTGGATGCGAAGAGAGCTTTCTTAGCCTTACGCATCATGACGCGGCTGACAGCGGAACTGTAGACAAAGAAGGCGACAGTGCCGGAAATCATCGAAGTAGTTTCGATGGCGGCGTAGTGGGGACCTTGTTTTCCGATCGTTAGCAATAACGTGGCGAGGGCGATTGAGGGGGCAGCACCAAACAATCCGGCGAAACTCTTGGGCTTAAGCAGGTCGCCCAGAAAAGCAAAGAGCGAGACGAAAACTCCTCCGATCAGAAAGCGAATCAGTATCTCTTCCATTGCTATCGCAGGCTCTTCTTCAGCAATTTGAGGGCATGTTGCGGCCCGCGCGTGCCCAGGACGCGAAACTTCTTTCCTCGTTCCTTGTTGTAATTCACGAAAAACTGCTCAATCTCTTTCAGCAGGTTCTTGTTGAGGTCGTCGAAGCTCTGCACTTCGGAATAATCGCGGCTGTGAGCGGCGACGGCGACCAGGCGATCATTTCGTTCCGACTTACCGTCGGTTTCGGTCTGTTCGGCTTCAATGACTCCGATGAGGCGTGAGGGCACAATGCAGCCCGCGAAAGAGGGCTCATCCATGAGGATGAGAATGTCTTCAGGGTCGCCATCGGCGGCCTTGGTGCGGGGAACGAATCCGAAGGCGTGCGGAAAGACCATGCCTTCGGGCAGGACTCCGGAGAGAGCGAAAAATCCCAGTTCAGAATCGTACTTGAATTTATTGCGGCTTCCGCCAGGAGTTTCCACGACTGCGTTTACGACGTCTTTGCCTTTCCCCTTGCGATCTTTGCCTTTGCGGTTGACATCAAAGGGAGGCACTTTGGTCGGATCTGAACGGCGCTTTCCATTCTGCGATTTCCCCATTGTTTACCTCATTAGAATTTGGAGAAAAGAAGCAGCGAAAAAGTTGTTAATGGAATGTTGCAGTGCGGAGGCAAGTGCCCTGCGGTGACAAATACAGTGAAGACCGGAGCGAAGTCGTGTCGCCATCACGTTATAACGATTAGCAGTGTGGGAGATCTATGGCACGCGAACAAGAACGGCTGAATGATGAACGATCACCTAGACTCAAAGGTGATCTTGAAGCGCAACCCGATGAACTCGGGAAAAATCCAGCGGAAGTCGGGATGAATAGTGCGGGACAATCGGCGAGTTCGCTAGGACTCGATACCGAGCCGGAAGCGACGGAAGATTCGGTTGAGGACTTGTCGGACACCGATCAGGCGCTTGAAGCCGCCGCGGTGGAAGGCTCGGAGGATGCTGCGAATCATCCCGAGCGGCCGACGCACACGCACGAAGAATATGGACGTCCGGACGACGTGCCGCCCAGAAACCGCAAAGACGAAGCCGCGTAAGAAGTCAGAAACCGGACGATTCCCTTCTCGGAAAGTTCCCGATCGCGCCTGACATCGAGGCAAGACATGCCACAGACCGCAAGCTCAGCCATTCCCGTTCGTCAGTTCGGTAAATCCGACGCGAAGATTTCGATCTTGGGGTTCGGCGGACATCACCTGGGCGAAGCGGCGAACGAGTCAACCGCCGTGCGCATCGTGCAGGAGGCGGTGGATGGTGGCATCACGTTCTACGACAATTGCTGGGAATATCGGCGGGGCAAAACCGAACTCTGGATCGGATCTGGCCTCAAAGGACGTCACGACAAAGTGTTTCTGATGACGAAAACGTGTCCGCATGGACGGGTTGCGAGCCTTGCGCTAGAGATGTTGGAAGAATCGCTGCAGCCCGGTCACTTCCGGGTGCAGTAAACACCCCACGGCATCTCAGGAAATTGCTGTATTGGTCAGTCCGGCGGGAGAGCAGACAATCCGTGCAGTCGAAAGTTTTTTCTCGGGATTGCTCTGCCCTCCGAACCGAGAGTTATCGCAAATCGACGTAACGTTTATTGGAGGTTACACATGAGACAGATATTTCTGGTTCTTTCATTGCTGCTGCTTGGCATGACATGGGCGGCGGCGCAGAATTCCTCGCAGTCCAGCCCGAGTAGCGGGAGCGCTATGGCAGCTGGATCCGGTCAACAATCTGGCGGGCAGATGACCGTGGAAGGATGTCTGAGCGGCTCGAATGGGAACTTTACCCTAACGGATAAGAACGGGATGAGCTATCAGTTAACGGGAGACACGGCAAAACTGAGCGAGCATGTGGGACATGAAATAAAGGTGACCGGTATGTCGAGTTCTGGCGCAACCACCGGTGGCGCGAGCTCAAGCAGCACTGGGGCTGGAGCAAACTCGACGATCGAAGTCAGCTCGGTGAAGCACATCTCGAAGACCTGCAAATCTGGCGGCATGGCACACTAGAAGGTCGTTAGCGAATAGTTTTCGGGCCCAGCTGGCTGCTGGGCCCATCGTTTTTGGCGGAATTCTACGGAATTGCGGGAAGGTTCGTTTCAGACCTGCAAACTGCGCAGATATGGGACGCTAGCCTGCATCATGTCGAGCTTCATCTCCACGAAATAGTTCTTGATACCGCCGACTTTCGCCGCTGTAAAGATCTTTTTCCAATCGAGGGTGTCCTGGCCGACGGGCACAATCTTCTTGGTGTCGGCGGACCAACCCTGGACGTGCATGGAAACGAAGCGGCCCGGATATTTCGTGAAGTACTCGACCGCATCGTAGCCGCGGCTGATCGTGGAAACCTGAAACTGAAACTTAACAAGTTTTGGGTCGAGAAGATCGAACAGGACGTCGTAGGTGCGTTTGCCATCGACCGTTGAGAGCTCGAAATTCTCATTGTGTAGACCTTGCTGGATGCCAGCTTTGGCTGCGTTTTCCCCCATCTTGTTGTATTCGTCGGCGGCTCGTTTCACATCATCCATGTTGGGCTTTTCAGGGCCACCGAGGCTAGCCACAAGCATTTGTGTGAGCCCGAGATCCTTTGCCCAGGCGATGCGTTCTTCCTGACTCTTGCGAAGCTCGTCCATGCCGAAATGAGAGCTCACGCAGGTGAGGCCCGCATCTTCGATCATCTTCTTCAGTTCGGAGCCTTTGTATTTCGCCAGAGCTCCGAAGCCGAATTCGGTATATCCCGCCGGCGAGCAAAGCTCGATGGATTGGAATCCGGCGGCCGCGAGCTGCTTGAGAGTGCCGGGAAAGTCTTTGCCGATGCTCTCGCGGACCGGCCAAGTCTGGCAGCCGATGGGCATGCCGAGGGGATTGGCGTTGAGTTTCAGCACTCCAGCGGAAAGCAAGCCGAGAACTGCGGCCTGGGTAGTTGCGGTCTTGCAGAATTCTCTTCTGGTAAGAATGGGCATTTCAGATCCTCCATGAGAACGGGTCATACCTACACAGTCATTCAGAACAACCTACTCTTTGTACGGCTGGAAGCTTCTACGGTTGGAAGCATCCCTCAGCGGCTAAAGCCGGGCTTATTTCATGACACTAATCGGCACGGCCGGAAGCCGTGCCCTTTCAAATCGGAGTCACATTGCATTCTTTCGCTCGCCGTAAAGCCACAATCTTCCACAGCCAGCCATGAGATCGGTCTCTAGAGTTCCCATCCGGCGCGGCGTTCGGGACGGATGTATTTTTGGCCGAGATCAGAATTGTTAGCTTTCATGGTTGCGCGCTCCCAGCCGAATTTTTCTCCGGTGCAAACAGCCACATTGCCCAGAAGAAGGGTTTCCGTGACCATGCCTTCGAATTCGAAATTGCCGCCAGTCTTACCTTTGCCAGCTTTGCAGGCATCGAGCCATTCGCGTTCATTGCCGGGCGAGCGGGGCAGAGTCTTTGGGGGCTGTTTGAAGGCGTCCATCTTCGATTGAGGGATGAGCTTCGGGCCGCGTCCGTTGAATCCGCAGAGAATTTTGCCGCTGTCGCCGATGAAGAGGAGTCCTTCGTCTTCATCGCCGGTGCCTTTGAAGGGACGACCGGGCTCCAACTCGTCCGGACGGGGCGGTTTCAGGCCGCCGTCGTACCAGGTGAAGCGGACTGGAGGCATGTCGCCACGGGCGGCGAAATCGTAATGGATGATCGAGGCCACGGGATAAGTTTCGTCATATCGGTCGGTGGAACTGGCCTGGACACTTACCGGAGCCTCAAGCTTCATCACGCGGAAGATCGTGTCGTAGCTGTACGATCCCATGTCGCCGAGCGCGCCGCATCCGAAGTCAGTCCATCCGCGCCAAGAGAAAGGAAGGTAGACGTGATTGAAGGGCCGTTGCGGAGCAGGGCCGAGCCACATATCCCAGTCGAGACCTTCCGGGACGGGCTGGGTCTCTTTGGGTCGCTCGATTCCTTGCGGCCAGAAGGGACGACTGGACCAATTGACCACTTCGCGAACGGGACCGATGGCGCCGCTCCAGATCCATTCGCATAGCAGGCGGGTGTCTTCGGAAGCCTGATTAGCAACGGCGATTTGCGTGGCCACGCCAGTTTCGCGGGCGATCTCGGCAATTCTGCGAGCTTCATAGATGGTGTGGGTCAGCGGCTTCTGACAGAAGACGTGTTTGTGCTTCTTCATCGCGGCCGCGGAGACTGTGGCGTGGAGATTGTCGGTGGTGCAGACGACAACGGCATCGACGTCCGATTGCTTTTCGAGAAGTTCGCGAAAATCGGCGTACGCCGCACAACCGTGATAATTGCCCGAACGCTGTTGAGATGCGTAATAGCCATCTACGATCTTCTGACATGGTTCGCGCCCGGCAACGCCGCTGGTGACTTTTAGAGAGTGGGTGAGCTGAATCGGGTCGTCTGGGCTGAGCCAATCCCAACCGCTGTCGACTCCGAGCAGTTTGCGAACGGATTTGCAGAACTCGTGCGTGTCCCACTGTGGATAGCCGGCGCTTCCTTTATTCACATCGCAAACGGCTACACCTTGCACATCAGGCTCGTGCAAAAAATGGAGCATGACGCGGAGGCCTTGTGCGCCTACTCCGATGAAGGCGATGTTGACTTTGTCGCTGGGTGGAACGAATCCCCGACCGCCGAGTACCCGGCGTGGAACGATGGTGAAGCCGATGGCGGCAGTTGCAGCCTGGGTTAGGAACTCGCGCCGCGTGGGCGTAATGTCGGAATTAGGCTTAGATAAAGCTTCTTTCATATGCACCTCCACAAAATCACTGGATGGCCTAGCCGCTATTAATACGATTTAATGGCCTACTTTAATCCAATGATGGCGGCGCGACAATCGCTGAATTTCATTCGGCGTAAACTAATACCAATTTGGGGAGGGGACTCGTGGGTGAAACCAAAGTTGTGCCTGACCTCGAAGTTGCGGGGAAAGAGTCAAGCCTGAGCACACGAAGTGCGCAAACACCCATCGAAATCGACGGAATCCGCATCGGGGAGCCCGCGCGCGTGGCTGCTGGTTTGCAGTCCGTTCTAAAGGCAGCGGAGTTCACCTTCAGAGAACCCGGGATTGTTCGCGGTCTTACGGCACTGTCACATCTTAATCAGTTTGAGGGGACCGATTGCCCGGGGTGCGCGTGGCCTGATCCGGATCAAGAGCGTTCGCTCAACGAGTATTGCGAGAACGGAGTGAAGGCGATCGCGGAAGAGGCGACAGCGAAACGCTGCACGCCTGAATTTTTCGAACAGTGGAGGGTGAGTGAGCTCTCGAAGCAATCGGATTACTGGCTGGGGCACCAGGGACGGTTGACGCATCCGATGGCGCTACGCGAAGGCAGCGATCGCTATGAACCGGTCGCATGGGACGAAGCTTTCGAGGTGATCGCGGGCGAACTGAATAATTTAAGCAGTCCCGATCAGGCCATCTTCTATACGTCTGGGCGGACGAGCAATGAAGCGGCATTTCTTTATCAGCTATTTGTACGACAGTTTGGGACCAACAATCTGCCGGACTGCTCGAATCTGTGTCATGAATCGTCTGGGCTGGCTCTCCGGGAAGTGATCGGCGTAGGAAAAGGCACAGTGAAGCTGGAAGATTTCGATTATGCCGACACGATCCTCATCATTGGGCAAAACCCGGGGACGAACCATCCCAGGATGCTGGCGACGCTGCAGAAGGCGGCACGCCGAGGAGCAACGATTATCAGCGTGAATCCGCTCACGGAGGCGGGACTGACGCGCTTCCGTCATCCCAAGAGCGTGCTGGACGTTCTGGGTTCAGGCACGAAGATCGCGAAACATTTTGTTCAAGTGCGGCTTAGCGGTGACCAGGCGTTGCTCAAGGGCCTTTGCAAAGAAATTCTGGAGGAAGATGCGAGGAAGAACGGATCCGTCGTCAACCATGCTTTCGTGGAGCAGAAGACGGCAGGCTTCGAGCCATTTCGTAAGGCGATCTCAGCTGTTTCGTGGGATGAGATCGTTGAGCAGAGCGGAATTTCGCGGGCGCAAATCTGCGAGATCGCAGAAGTCATCATGCGATCGAAGGCGATGATCGCCTGCTGGGCGATGGGTTTGACGCAGCAGCGACAGGCGGTGGCGACGATCCAGGAGATTGTGAACTTGATGCTGCTGGGCGGGCACATTGGCCGTCGCGGAGCGGGCGTCTGTCCGGTGCGAGGGCACTCCAATGTGCAGGGCGACCGGACCATGGGCATTTCAGGACGAATGCCAGACAGCTTTTTGGACAAGTTGCGCGACACGTTTGGATTCGAGCCTCCTCGAAGATACGGTTGGGATGTGGTGGACTCGATCCGAGCGATGCACCGAGGCGATGCGAAGGTATTCTTCGCGATGGGCGGCAACTTCTTGTCGGCTACTTCGGACACAGAGTTCACGGCAGAGGCTCTGTCGCGATGCAGTTTGACCGTGCATGTATCGACAAAGCTGAATCGGGCGCACGTGATTACCGGTAAGCAGGCACTCATCTTGCCGTGTCTTGGGCGGACAGACCGGGATCGCCAGGCGGCGGGTGCGCAGATTGTCAGTGTGGAGAATTCGATGGGGATTGTGCACACGTCCCGCGGTAGTCTTGAGCCTCCGTCAGAACAGCTATTGAGCGAACCTGTGATTGTGGCGCGGCTGGCAGTCGCGACGTTGGGAAGCCGCAGCCGCGTGAAATGGATGGAACTGGTGGAGGATTACGATCGCATTCGCGAGCTGATTGCCAGGCATGTACCGGGCTGTGAAGACATGAATCGCCGAGTGCGCCAGAAAGGCGGATTCTACCTGCCTAATCCAGCGCGTGACAACGACTACAAGACAAAAAGTGGGAAAGCGAATTTCACGGTGTCGGTGCTCGATCCAGTTCGGCTGGAGCGGGGACAGTTTCTTTTGACTACGATTCGCAGCCACGATCAGTACAACACGACTATCTATGGTCTCGATGACAGGTATCGTGGGATCTACAACGGACGCCGGGTGGTGATGATGAATGCCGAGGACATGAAGGAACAGGGCTGGCAGGCGGGAGAGCAACTCGACATCACGAGCCATTTCAGGAATGAAGGAAAAGAAGAGCGGCGTCAGGCGCTGCGATTCCTTGCCGTCCCGTACGAGATTCCCCGTAGGTGCGCTGCGACCTACTTCCCTGAGGCAAACGTTCTGGTGCCGATCGACAGCGTGGCGCTAAGAAGTAACACTCCGACATCGAAGGCGATTGTGGTGAGCTTTGCGCGATCGGTGCCTCAGGCATGAAAGTTGGTGTACTGATCTTCTACTCTTCGTTGCTTGTTCTTGCTGCGTGTTATTCGCCGCGCGATTTTCCGCGAACGTATCTGCGACTGGTCCCGTGAGATTCATGCGGTGTTAGTATCTATGCGAATCGACGGGTTCGCTGATGACAAACACGCCGACAAAGCGCGATCGCGCCGTGGAGTCTCCGCGGGTCGTCTGCATCCAGGATCTGCGGTCGATCGCGAAACGGAAAGTTCCCAAGTCGGTTTTTGACTATCTGGATGGCGGCGCCGAAGGTGAAGTTACGCTTCGCGAAAACTGCCGAGTCTTTGAAGACGTAACTTTCCGTCCGCGGCACGCTGTGGTGGAAGCCAGCTGCAACTTAAGTACGCGCGTCCTTGGTTTAGATCTTGCAGTTCCTTTCCTGCTCGCTCCGGTGGGCTACAGCCGCCTGATGCATCCAGAAGGAGAGAAGGCCGCCGCGCGCGTGGCGGGGAACGCGGGAACGGCGTACATCCTGTCGACAATTTCTGCGCACAAATTGGAAGATGTAAAAGCCAGCTCGAAGGGCCCAGTGTTTTATCAGCTTTACTTGATGGGAGGGCGCGCGGCGGCCGAAGGGTCTATTGAACGGGCGCGACTAGTCGGCTTCTCAGCGCTGGTGGTTACGATTGATACGGCGGTGTCGGGGATTCGCGAGCGTGACTATCGCAACGGGATGAAGGAGCTGGTCAGCGGTGGGATCTTCGAGAAGATGCCATATCTTCCGCAGATACTCTCAAGGCCTAGATGGCTGATCAATTTCCTTCTGGATGGTGGACTTCCGTCGCTGCCGAATGTTGTTGTGCCCGGCAAAGGACCGATGCCGTTGCTTGATGTGGCCGCCGCGCTTGCGGAGTCTGCTGTGACATGGGCAGATTTTCAATGGATTCGCGACGTCTGGCGTGGTCCAATCATCGTCAAAGGAGTGCTCACGGGAGATGACGCGCGGCGAGCAATCGATCATGGAGCGGCGGCTATATCGGTTTCCAATCATGGAGGGCGGCAGCTGGATTGTGTTCCGGCTGCATTGCGCGCATTGCCCGAAGTTGTGCAAGCCGTGAACGGGCAAGTCGAAGTCCTCATGGATGGAGGGATTCGGCGCGGCACCGATATTGTGAAGGCACTCTGCCTTGGAGCGAAGGCTGTACTGATCGGTCGAGCGTATGCGTATGGGCTAGCGGCGGCCGGAGAGGCCGGCGTTGCCCGTGCCCTGGAAATTCTTCGTGTTGATTTGGAGCGCACACTGCGGCTGCTGGGATGTCCGTCGGTGACAGCGCTCGATCCTTCGTACGTGAATGTTCCCAAATTCTGGGAGCCTGCCTGACACGTTCATGCACATCGACGCACACCAGCACTTCTGGATCTACAAAGCCGAGGAGTATGACTGGATCGACGAGTCGATGGGCCGACTCCGGCGAAATTTTTTGCCTTGGGACTTGGCCCCAAAGCGTCAGGGGGCGGGTTTCCAGGGATCGATCGCGGTGCAGGCCCGGCAGAGTGTGGAGGAGACGCGTTGGCTGCTCGAACTGGCGGACGGTGATCCTTCGATTATGGGCGTGGTTGGATGGGTCGACCTCTGCTCACCTGAGGCGCAGTCGCAACTGGCGGCGTTTGCCAGAAATTCCAAGCTGGTTGGAGTCCGGCACATCGTGCAGGCGGAGCCGGATGATCAGTTCTTATTGCGTAGAGAATTTCTCCGCGGGATTGCGCTGCTCGAAGAATTCGATCTTACTTACGACATCCTGATCTATCCGCGTCATCTTCCTGTGGCGGCTCAGTTTGTGGAGCGATTTCCGAAACTTAGATTTGTGCTGGATCACCTTGCCAAGCCGCACATCAGGACCGGCGAGATAGAGCCATGGGCAACCGGGATTCGCGCCTTGGCCAAATTTCCAAGTGTCTATTGCAAACTGTCGGGATTAGTGACGGAAGCGGACTGGAAGAGTTGGAAACCTGAGCAGCTCACGCCATATCTGGACGTTGGGTTTGATGCCTTCGGGCCCGAACGGTTGATGATCGGGTCGGATTGGCCTGTCTGCCTGGCGGTAGCCTCCTATGAAACTACTTTAGATATCGTGAAGAATTACCTGCTTCAGTTTCCATCCGAGATACGGGAGAACGTGCTCGGAGGAAATACCCGCCGAATCTGGAAGCTGCCGAGATAGCAGGCGGCACAGAGCCTCATTTACAATCCACGACGAAAGTAATGTTTGGAAAATTGGAGCGATTGTGAATTCGCGTGTTCTCCAAATCGATTCCCGCGACAACGTTCTCGTCGCGCTCAGGAATTTGAGCCGGGGTGAGACTGTCAAGCATGCGGGAAAAGAGTATGCACTCATTTCCGATGTCCCCGCGAAACATAAATTCGCGACGGTAGATCTCGCACCCGGCGATCGCGTCGTGATGTACGGAGGAGTGGTCGGCAATGCCGTGAAGCCGATCGGGGTGGGAGAGCTACTGACCACATCGAACATCCGACATGAGGCAGCGCCGTTCCACGAGCAGGTGAAAGAGTTTCACTGGAAAGGCCCGGACATTTCGCACTGGGCGAATCGAACTTTTCAGGGCTATGCAAGGTCTGATGGTCAAGTGGGGACGCGGAATTATTGGCTGGTTGTGCCGCTGGTTTTCTGCGAGAACAAGAACATCCAGGTATTGAAGCAGGCGTTTGAAGAGGAATTGGGCTTCGCCGCGCCGCAGGTATATCGGCGGCAAGTGGCAGATCTGGCCAAGCTCTATCGCGAAGGGAAACTCGCTGGACTTCCATCATCCGTTAGCCATGGGCACACGTCTTCGGAACCTGCAAAACGCTTATTCGAAAATGTCGATGGGATACGTTTTCTCCTGCATGAGGGCGGTTGTGGTGGCACCCGCGAGGATTCCAACAACCTCTGCGGACTGCTCGCGGGGTATATCCACCATCCGAATGTGGCTGGGGCAACTGTCCTGAGTCTGGGTTGTCAGCATGCACAGATTGAAATTCTGCGGTCCGAAATCGCGAAGCGCAATCCGCAATTCGACAAACCATTGTTTATCTTCGAGCAGCAGAAGAGCGGCACCGAATCGGCGATGATGCGGGATGCGATCCAGCAGACGTTTCTGGGGCTAGTGGAAGCGGACAAGGCGCGACGTTCCAACGCGCCGCTGTCGAAGCTTTGTGTGGGATTGAAATGCGGAGGATCGGATGGGTTCTCGGGCATTTCTGCTAATCCTGCGATCGGGCATACCTCAGACCTGCTGGCGACGCTGGGCGGACGAACCATCCTTTCTGAATTCCCCGAGCTATGCGGAGTGGAACAGAACCTCATCGATCGCGGAGCACAGAAGAATGTCGGCGATCGCTTCATGCAGCTCATGACTGAATATGCGGCACGGGCAAGGGCTGTCCGATCTGCATTCGAGATGAATCCGTCTCCCGGGAACATGCGCGATGGACTTCTGACGGATGCGATGAAATCAGCGGGAGCCGCAAAAAAGGGTGGGACATCGCCGGTAACCGCAGTCCTTGATTATCCGGAGTATTCGACTGAGGCTGGCTTAAACCTGCAATGCACTCCGGGAAACGATGTGGAGTGCGTTACGGCGCAGGTGGGAGCGGGCGCGAGCATTGTTTTGTTCACCACAGGTCTCGGTACCCCGACGGGAAATCCTGTTGCGCCGGTGGTCAAGATATCCACGAATTCAGTCTTGGCACAAAGGATGGCGGACATCATCGATATCGACACGGGGCCGATTATTGATGGGCAGAGTTCGATTGAGCAGATGGGACAGAACATTCTCGAGTATGTGAGACGGCTGGCCAGCGGAGAGATGCAAACCAAGGCTGAGGAGAAGGTGCAGGAGGACTTCATCCCGTGGAAGCGAGGCGTCTCTCTGTGAAGCAAGAAGGGAAAGGGCAAGCTGGTTTTCGACTTGACGGCAAAGTCGCGGTGGTCACGGGTGCCGGCAGCGGTATCGGTCAGGCGATCGCTTGTTGCTCCGCAGCGCATGGGGCAGTGATTCGCGTTCTCGACTTGAATGAAAATGCGGCCAAGGGAACTTGCGAGAAGATCAAGTCTGCGGGAGGAGAAGCGTCGTTTCACGTTTGTGATGTGACCAGCCAGAGCGCGGTGAGCGCGCTATTTGCAGAGTTATCTCGGTCCGATCGCGTCGATATTCTGGTGAATAATGCCGGAGTTTCGCACATCGGAACGGTCGAGAGTACAAATGAAGAGGACTTCGATCGGCTCTCACGCATTAACGTGAAAGGTTATTACAACTGCATGCACGCCATGGTGCCGCATATGCGAGGACAAGGCGGCGGAGTAATACTGAATATTGCGTCCATTGCGGGTTCGGCGGGGCTTCCGGATCGCTTTGCGTATTCGATGAGCAAAGGCGCCGTGATTGCGATGACCTATTCTGTGGCGCGGGACTATCTGGCACATAACATCCGCTGCAATTGCATCTCGCCGGCAAGAGTGCATACGCCGTTTGTGGATGACTACTTGAAGCGAACCTATCCTGGCCGCGAGCACGAAATGTTCGACAAGCTGGCGAAGTCACAGCCGATCGGAAGAATGGCGGAGCCGGCGGAGGTAGCGTCGCTTGCGTTGTTCTTATGCTCGGATGCGGCAGCATTCATTACGGGCGCGGACTATCCTCTCGATGGTGGATTTTTCAATCTACGGGGCTAAGTATGGACCTGGAACTCAAAGACAAAGTCGTGATTGTCACGGGCGGAGCGAAAGGGATTGGAGCGGCGATCGTTCGCACGTGTGCGGCCGAAGGAGCGGTGCCCGTAATCGTGGGACGCGACTCGACAACTGGTGCGGAGTTGCAAGGCGACATACAGAGCTCGGGAGGCCGGTGCGGGCTGATCACAGTGGAGCTGGGGACTGCCGCAAGCTGCGCGCAATCCGTGGAGAAGACCGTGAAGGAGTTCGGGCGTCTGGATGGCCTGGTCAATAATGCAGGGCGCAATGACAAAGTGGGCTTAGAGCAAGGCAGTCCAGAAGAATATGTGGCCTCGCTGAACCGCAATCTTGTGCATTACTACAGCATGGCGCACTACGCGTTACCACATTTGAAGCGGACGCGCGGTTCGATCGTGAACATCGGCTCGAAGACGGCCGTCACGGGTCAAGGCAGCACATCAGGGTATGCGTCGTCGAAGGGCGCGATTATGGCGCTGACACGGGAATGGGCGGTGGAGTTGCTTCCGTATCGAATTCGTGTGAACACTGTGATTCCGGCCGAGGTAATGACGCCGCTCTATCGCAGCTGGCTGGATACTTTTCCAAATTCAGAAGAGAAGCTGCAGTTGATCCTTTCGAAAATTCCACTTGAGAAGCGTATGACGACTTCGGAAGAGATCGCTTCCATGACGGTGTTTCTGCTTTCGGAAAAATCGAGTCATACGACGGGGCAGCATTTATATGTCGATGGAGGGTACGTCCACCTTGATCGCGCGCTCACATAACAATCGCGAAAGCCTCAGTGCACTAGATAGGGGACGAAGCCAGTTGTTTTTGTTTCCAGCCGGTATACCGAAGTCGTCGCGGTGATGTAGAGAGTCCGGTAGTCCTTATCGCCCCATGCCAAGTTTGCCGGCTGCTCCGGCATGACGATAGTGCCGAGATGATTTCCTTTGGCATCCCAAACCCAAATACCTTTCGGGCCCGTGACGAAGAGGTTTCCATCTTTGTCGATTTTGATGCCGTCTGGGACTCCTTCGTGCTTTCCGCCGGGTTCTTCTCCGAAAATGCGCCCATTGGTTAAAGAGCCGTCGACTGCAACATCGTAGACGCGAATGTTTTTCTGCTGACTGTCATCGACGTAGAAGCGCTTACCGTCGGGAGAAAAAGCGAGCCCGTTGGGCTGGGTGAGATCTTTGGTCAGCAACTGGACGGAGCCTTTGTCGTAGAGCCGGTACACGCCCTGAAAAGGGACCTCCTGCTTCTCTCCAGCAACCAAGTCCAAGGTCGGATCGGTGAAATAGAGGGCCCCATCAGGTCCAACAATTACGTCGTTGGGGCTATTGAATTTCTTGCCTTCGTAATGGTCAGCGAGAACGGTGTATTTTCCGTCGGGGGTGATGGCAATGATCGCTCGCAAAACACTGGCACAGTCGATCAGCCTGTGCTGGCGGTCGAAGGTGTTTCCGTCGGGATCGCCGAGCGCAATTACTTCTTCCTTCTTGCCATCCGACGAGACGCGAAAAATCTTGTTCAAAGTTTCATCGCTAACGTAGAGAAAGCCCACCGGGTCCCACATTGGGCCTTCTGTAAATCCGAATCCGGTCGCGACGGTCTGCAACTTGGCGTTGTGATCGAACAAATCCCAGAATTTAGGAGAAATAGACTGAAGTTCGAAGGTACGCGGTTGCTGGGCTAAGACTCCGATAGAGCAGCAGACCACGATGATCAAACAACCCAAAAGATTTTGCGCACGTTTCATTCCGCATCACCCTCTTTCGGCGTTTTCTTCGATTTGTCCAGCGATGAGCTGGCATCCATCAGATAACTGACGAGATCGTCGAGTTCAGCGCGGGTCAACCGCTCGCCGTAATTTGTGGGCATAAGCGATTGGTTCCGATACTCGAGATTTTGAAGGTCAGACTTTTGCAGGAAATGAAAGGCCCCGTCTTGCGTTTGCAGTTGGACGGAAAAATTGTCTTCGTTGCGGACAATTCCCTCGATGCGAACGCCGTCACGAGTGGTAGCGCCGGCTGACTTGTAGCCCGAGGGGACGATCCGATTTGAATTGAGGATTGCCTGCAGAATGGCTGTGTCAGCCGATGTCGACCCGAATGTCGTGAGATCTGGACCTAGAAATCCTCCCTGACCGGCGATAGAGTGGCAGTTCGAGCACTCGCCCTTTCCGAAGTAGATCTGTTTCCCGCTCTCAGGGTTTCCCGGGAGAGCGTGATTTTCGGTTTTTCCCTGCAACAGCCGCACATAAGTCACCAGCGACCGCACCTGAGCGGCGGTGAGGGAGTGGAACCCCGGCATGCCGGTCCCGGGAACACCGTTCGAGATTACGTTGGAGAGTTGCTGATCGGAAAACTTACGAATCCTTGGAGCGGTTGCGATACTCGGCGCTCGTTCACTTCCGCGACCATCGAGGCCGTGGCATCCGGCGCAGGTGGATGTGAAGCTCTGCTTGCCGGCGGCGACTGTCGAATTGCCGTTTCCAGATGCTTTTCGTGAAGCTTGTCCGAAAGAGAGAACTGGCGTCACCGCACAGCACAGGCAAAAAATCCACAGAGTTTTCATGTCACTCCTCTGGTCGTCGGTTACGGGCCCATTTTCACTTGCTGAAAACGACAACTCTGACGTGAAAATATCAAGAACTGAGTGAACGAGGATTTATCGCAACGGCACGCAGTATGTCAACTTTATTCATCCGCGGAAACCAATGTCTAGCGTGTTGTTGTTGCGCACATCGGCTTCTGCAGGTACAACGAACGATGTTACATTGCGCACAACATTAAGAACTCTGGAGAAATGAAATGGTACATGACGAAAAGAAAATCTGTCGTAAAGCAGGCATCGCATTGGTGGTGCTCAGTTCGGTATGGGCGCTTACCGAGCGCGTCGAAACGGCGCGAGCACAGTCTTCAAGCAGCCCAGCGTCGGTATCGGATAGCGAACTCATCGCGCAGTTTCGCAGAGTGGAAGTTGCCTCCGTTTCGGACGCGATCGAGCAGATCATGGGAAAGAAGATGTACATGAGCCATCACATGCAGCCGATCTTCGTGTCGAAGTTCGCCGGATTCGCGAGGACCGTCCAACTCAAGAAGGACGAAGGAAACAAGGACCCGAATGCATTAAGTGGCATGTTGGAGGCCATTGATCAAGGAAGCGCCGATTCGGTGTATGTGATGGTGGTGGAGGACGGAGAAGACATCGCGGGTATGGGTGGACTGATGGGTACAGCGATGGCGTCTCGTGGCTACGCGGGAGCGGTAATCGATGGCGGAGTGCGGGACGTGGCCTACTTGCGCAAAATTGGATTTCCCGTCTTTGCCACCGGCATCGTACCGTCCACATCGGTTCATCACTACCGCTTCGCGGGCGCCCAGATTCCATTGGTGTGCAATGGCGTACCGGTGAATCCAGGAGACATTGTGGCCGCCGATAGCGATGGAGTGGTGGTGGTACCGCGGGCACAAGCACAGGCTGTACTGACGCTGGCGCAGCAGATGGATTACAAAGAGCACTCGATGTATGCGGTCATCGAGCAGATGAAGTCGATTGTGGAGGCGGTGAAGAAGTTTGGCAGGCTCTAAGTAAAGAATCCGATTGCGCAAAATCTATTTTCATCAGATAATTTGCGCTTTCATTTCTGCGAGGCCCCGTTGCCCGCTCGACCGAAGCGCACCTACGACATTAC
>Ga0070735_10000406_pt1 | contig 48505 bp, 40 predicted proteins | sample Coa_R1_FD_66443 | JGI IMG/M metagenome (GOLD analysis project Ga0070735, IMG submission 66443) | Surface soil microbial communities from Centralia Pennsylvania, which are recovering from an underground coalmine fire - Coalmine... | ecosystem: Environmental > Terrestrial > Soil > Unclassified ... | reverse complement strand
TTGGGGGGGCACGATCCAATCAAGGTTTATGCGGCTTACAAGGCCGCGGTTGATCACGAGGGATCGCCAACGATCATTCTTGCGAAAACCATCAAGGGTTACGGGTTGGGAGAAGCTGGTGAAGGGAAGAACATCACGCACCAGCAGAAAAAGCTGAACGATGACGAGTTGAGCATGTTCCGCTCTCGTTTCGGGATTCCTATTCCTGACGACGAGCTTCACGGCGCACCGTTCTACCGGCCGTCGGATGACAGTCCTGAAATCACGTACATGCAAGCGCGTCGCAAGCAGCTTGGCGGCTATTTGCCGGAGCGCAAAGTCCGATCGAAGCCGATTAACCCGGTTTCGGACGCGTATTTCGAGGAGTTTTACAAGGGGACCGAAGGCCGTGACGCGTCGACGACGATGGTGTTCGTGCGTTTATTGGCAAAATTGTTGCGGGATCCTGAAATCGGCAAGCTGATCGTTCCTATTATTCCAGACGAAGCGCGGACTTTCGGCATGGAGGCGTTGTTCCGGCAAGTGGGCATCTACTCCAGCGTCGGCCAACTCTATGAACCGGTCGATATGGATACGCTGCTTTATTACAAGGAGGCGCTGAACGGGCAGATTCTCGAGGAAGGCATAACAGAAGCGGGGTCAATGTGCTCGTTCATTGCGGCCGGTACGGCGTACGCGACGCACGGAATCAACACAATTCCCTTCTTCATTTATTACTCGATGTTCGGATTCCAGCGCATCGGCGACCTGATCTGGGCCGCGGCTGACATGCGCACGCGCGGCTTCCTGATTGGAGGTACCGCGGGACGCACTACGCTTGCGGGGGAAGGCTTGCAACACCAGGATGGTCACAGTCACGTGCTGGCGCTGTCGGTGCCGAATCTGCTGGCGTATGATCCGGCGTTCGCGTACGAGATCGCCGTCATCATCCAGGACGGCATCAAGCGCATGTACGTGGATCAGGAATCCATCTTCTATTACCTGACGGTGACAAACGAACCGCTGCCGATGCCGGAAATGCCTGCGGGCGAGGGCGTGCGCGGGGGAATTCTTCGCGGCCTTTATCGTTTCAAGGCATCAGAGAAGAAAGATGGGAAACTGCGGGCCCAACTTTTCGGTAGTGGCACGATCATGTACGAGGTTTTGAAAGCGCAGCAAATTCTCGAGGAGAAATACGGGGTTGCGGCGGACGTTTGGAGCGTGACGAGTTACAAGCGTCTTTATCGCGAAGCGAACCACTGCGAGCGCTGGAATATGCTGCATCCCGGGCAGGCGCCGCAGGTGCCATTCGTCAGCCAGTGTTTGAAGGATGCGAAGGGAGTGTTCGTGGCCGCGTCCGACAACATGAAGCTTTTGCCGGAAATGATCGCTCGGTGGGTTCCGGGTCCGCTGGTCGCGCTTGGAACCGACGGCTTTGGACGCAGCGAAAACCGAGCGGCCCTGCGCAACTTTTTCGAGGTTGATGCGAAGCATATCGTGCTGGCGACTTTGAACGCGCTGGTTGTCGAAAAACAAATTGCGGCAGAAGTGGCCCAGAAGGCCGTTCGGGATCTTGGCATCGACGCAGATAAGCCGAACCCGGCAATAAGTTAGAAACTTCCCGATAGAGAGAAAGCATTGATCGAATTCAAACTTCCGGAACTCGGTGAGAACATCGACCAGGGCGATCTGGTTCGCCTTCTGATTTCCCCTGGCGCTTCGATCACCGAGGGGCAGCCGGTCATGGAACTGGAGACTGATAAGGCGGTCGTCGAGGTGCCGTCGTCTGTAACTGGCACGGTAAAAGAGATTCGCGTTAAAGAAGGACAGAAGATCAGAGTCGGCCAGGTGATCTTCACGGTTGAAAATGGAGCGAGCGGGCGAGCACCCGCGCAAGCTTCGGCGCCGGCACCGAAGGCTGCAGGGACGGTCAAGCCAGCCGCGCCTGCGGCGATGACGCAACCGGAAACTCCGCCTCCGACGCGACGCGCGAGCGATGCGGCGCCCACCGAATTCAAACTTCCTGAGCTGGGCGAAAACGTTTCACAGGGCGATCTTGTGCGGCTCATGATTTCACCTGGCGCGAAGGTTTCCGAAGGACAGCCGGTGATGGAGCTCGAAACCGACAAGGCGGTCGTGGAGGTGCCGTCGTCGGTCAGTGGAGTCGTCAAGACGGTTCAGGTCAAACAAGGCGACAAGATCAAAGTGGGCCAGGTCATCTTCACGCTGGAAGGTGGAGCGGCTCCCGCGCCTGAACGGCCTAAAGCAATCCCTGTGGAGCATGTTTCGGGGCAGCACGCCGCCCGCCTGGCATTCCAGGCCGCGATTGCCGCAGAAGGCAAGACGGAAGAGCAGGCGCTGCCGCCGGATAAACCGCAACAACCCTTGCCGTCTTTCGCGATGCCGGCGCAGTTGGGAAAAGTCGCCGGGACTGAGAATCGCGAACCGGTTCCTGCCGCTCCGCATGTGCGCCGCCTGGCGCGTGAACTCGGCATCGAGATACACGAGGTGAAGGGCACGGGGGCGACTGGCCGCATCAGCGAAGACGACGTCAAGGCACATGCGAAAGCTGCCCTGGCTTCGGCCGCAACGGCGGTACAGGCCGCGTCGGCTACGCATTTTGCGCAGCCTGAGCTTCCGGATTTTTCGAAGTGGGGCAACGTCGAGCGGGTATCGATCCGTGGTGTGCGACGAAAAACCGCCGAGCATCTTTGGGAAGCGTGGAGCACGATTCCGCATGTCACGCAAAATGACAAAGCGGACATCACGGAGCTCGAACAGTTGCGGGCGAAATTTGCGCCGAAGGCCGAGGAAGCGGGCGGGAAGATGACGGTCACAGCGATTGCGCTTAAAGTTTGCGCATCGGCTCTGAAGATTTTTCCCCAGTTCAACGCCAGCATCGACCTACCGAACGAGCAGATCATTTACAAGCAATACATTCACATCGGAGTCGCGGTCGATACCGACCGAGGGCTGCTGGTGCCGGTGATTCGTGATGTGGATAAGAAGAACATTGTTGAACTCGCGGCCGAACTGACGCAGCTTTCGAAAAAAGCGCGCGACAAGAAGCTGACGCCGGAAGAGATGCAGGGCGGGACGTTCACGATCACGAATCTCGGGGGCATCGGCGGCACCGGTTTTTCGCCGATCGTCAATCACCCGGAGGTCGCGATTCTCGGGCTTTCACGCTCCAGCATGGAGCCGGTGTGGATCAACGGGAAATTCGAGCCGCGCCTGGTGTTGCCGCTCTCGCTTTCCTACGACCATCGCTTGATCGACGGCGCCGACGCTGCGCGATTCCTGCGCTGGATCGCGGAGGCTTTCGAGCAGCCATTCTTGTTGTCTGTTCAGGGATGAAAACATCAAACACAGAGGACACGGAGTTGCACAGAGGTTGCTCTGTGCATGAAAGGGTTGCATGACAGACAATTCAAACTTGCGAGTTGCAGTCGTTGGAGCTGGGCCGGGGGGATACGCCGCCGCGTTTCTTGCGGCTGATCTCGGCATGAAAGTCACGCTGATCGATCCGGAACTGAATCCAGGCGGCGTTTGTCTGTATCGCGGCTGCATTCCATCGAAGGCTTTGCTGCACGTTGCCAAGCTGATCGATGAGTCCCATCAGGCAAAGAATTGGGGGATCGAGTACGCCGATCCGAAGATTGATGTCGGGCGGTTGCGTTCGTGGAAAGATGGAGTCATCAAGAAACTGACAGGCGGATTGGGGCAGCTTTCGAAGCAACGCAAGGTCGAATACATTCAGGCTCGCGCGAGCTTTGTGAACTCCAATACTCTGAAGCTCAGCCGGGTAAACGGCAGCGAAGATTCGCAGTCGTTTGACCGCATCATCATTGCCACGGGATCGCGGCCAGCCGTCATTCCGAAACTCAAGCTGGATACGCCGCGCATGATGGACTCGACTTCGGCGCTTGATATCGCTGAAGTACCCGGCACGCTGCTGGTGATTGGCGGCGGCTACATTGGGTTGGAGCTGGGGACGGTATATGCTGCGCTCGGCTCTAAGGTGTCCGTGGTCGAAATGCTTCCCGGGCTGCTGCCGGGTGCGGATCGTGATCTGGTGCTTCCTCTGCATAAAAGGATGGAAAAGATTTTTGCCAGCATCATGCTGAATACGACGGTTTCTTCAGTGAAGGCGGAGGCGAATGGTATTCGGGTGACGTTCGATGGCGCGGACGTGAAAGAACGCGAAAAGGTTTTCGATAAGGTTTTGGTGTCTGTGGGACGGAAGCCGAATTCTGAGATTGCTGGTTTGGATAAGACTCAGGTGCAGGTTACCGATCGTGGATTCGTCCGCGTGAACAAGCAACTGCAAACGAACGATCCGGTGATTTACGCGATCGGCGACGTGGTGGGCGAGCCGATGCTCGCGCACAAGGCGACGCACGAAGGGCGCACAGCCGTGGAGGCAATCGCAGGCCATAAGGTAGCCTTTGAGCCGCATGCGATTCCGGCTGTGGTATTCACCGATCCCGAAATCGCATGGGCAGGTCTCACGGAGACACAGGCGCAGAAAGAGAACCGTGAAATTAAAGTGGCGAAGTTCCCCTGGGCAGCTTCGGGGCGAGCGATGACGATCGACCGCACGGAAGGATCAACCAAGCTCATCCTCGAGCCGAAAACCGAACGAGTGATGGGGGTTGGGATCGTCGGGCCGGGCGCTGGCGAACTGATCGCGGAAGGTGTGCTGGCGATCGAGATGGCGGCTACGGCGACCGATCTTGAGTTGACCATCCATCCGCATCCGACGCTGTCGGAGACCGTGATGAATTCGGCGGAAGTGTTCTTCGGAACCGCGACCGATGTATATCGGCCGAAACGGTAGGAGCGGCGCCGAGAATTCCGAGCGAGATCTGAGATAGGTGGCGACAAACACGGGCTCCCTCGACTTCGTTGATTCTTGCGCTTTGCGCGAGAACCAACTCCGCTCGAGCTGACAATGTAATTTTTGCAAGCTCAGGATGAAAACAGCTTCGGTAGTGGGCTACTTTGAATTTTAAGATTCACCGTACACTGCGCATGAGTCCGGCAATGGCCGCTGGCGTCACAGATCGGCTATGGAGCGTTGAAGATTTGGTGAGCTCTGGGAATCCTACGAGCAGCGGCGGGCGGAAAGAGCGGCGTGAATGAGCGAAGGTTCAACTCGAAGCTCGTCATTGGCACTCTGCTGCTAATCTTTACTCCGGTGTCCCTGTTCGTTAAGCCTGGGACCGAAGAAGCTATTCTCGTTGATCTTGCCCTAGTGCTTTGGTGGGTTTTCGTGTTCTGGCTCATACGCTCTGGGGTCAAGGAATCGAAGTCAGCAAATTCAAAGTAGCCCACTACCAATAGCTTCGATATTTGCTCAGAGGTGTTTCCCACCCTATATACTGTTCTGCTCTCATTTCAGACTGGAGATTCCCATGCGCCGACGCCGTCTGTTGTGGCTTTGCTTTGCTCTGATCGCCGTATCGGTCGCAGCCCAGGACACATCGATGAAAACTTCTTCCGCCGTTCAACCTGCCTGGACCACCGCTGCCAACACCAAGCTTGACGCCGAACTCACCGCCAAGTACGGCGAAAGCCAAAAAGCCCGCATCCAGCGCGGACTGCACCAGGTGTCTGAATTCTGGCGTGCGGAAGATGGCAACGCGGCGGCGTACGAAGATTTCGTTCGTACCAACTTCGCCGGAGACCAGGCTACGCTCGACACCATGTTCAACCGCTATCAGCGCTTGCTTGAGCAGCTGGGCGGACACATGCACGAGATTAATCGCGAATTCAATCAGCAGAACGATCTCGATGCCGGCCCAGTGCTTCCGTTTGACGAAATTTTTGCCGGCTATGATCCGTCGGCCCACGTAATCGACGATTTCTTTCAGAACAAGCTGGCGTTCATCGTGTTGCTGAATTTCCCGCTCACCACGCTCGAGCAGCGCCTGCACGACGGCACGAATTGGACACGCCGCCAATGGGCCGAAGCACGACTCGCCGAGATGTTTTCAAAACGCATTCCCGCGGAAGTGAACCTGGCAATCTCCCAGGCCGTCGCCGAGTCCGGGCAATATATCGCGCAGTACAACATCTGGATGCACCACCTCGTGACGGATCAGGGACAACGACTTTTTCCACCAAAGATGCGCCTGCTCAGTCACTGGAACCTGCGCGACGAGATCAAAGCCGACTATGCGGACAAGGATGCCGGCCTGGCAAAGCAGCGCACCATCCAGCAGGTCATGGAACGGATCGTCACGCAAACCATCCCGCAAAGCGTTGTGAACAACCCGGGGCTCGACTGGAACCCGTTCACCAACGACGTGAAGCCCACAACGGATAAAGATTCCGATGCCATCCCTGCGAATCGTCCAGCCAATAACATTCGCGAACCGGACACGCGCTATGCCGTGCTCTGGAAGGATTACCTGGCTTCAAAGAAAGCTGACCCGTATTCGCCGACAGCTCCAACGTTAATCGACCGCCGGTTCAACGAGGACCGCGAGATTCCCGAAGCGCGCGTTAAAGCGATGTTGGAGCAGGTGCTCACTTCGCCTCTAGTTGCGCAAACTGCGCAACTGATTCAGAAGCGTCTCGGCCGTCCGCTGGAGCCGTTCGACGTGTGGTACAACGGATTTCGTCCGGGCAGCAACTATACCGAAGCTCAGTTGGACGAACTCGTTTCCAGGAAATATCCCACGCCGCAGGCCTATCAGCACGACATCCCCTATCTTCTGATTAAACTCGGATTTTCACCGGAGCGCGCGCAGTATGTGGCGAGCAACATCATCGTCGATCCGGCTCGCGGTTCGGGACACGCCATGGGGGCGGAGATGCGATCTGAGAAAGCTCACTTGCGCACTCGCGTTGAGAAGACGGGCATGAATTACAAGGGCTTTAATATTGCCGTCCACGAGATGGGGCACAACGTCGAGCAGACATTCTCGTTGAACGATGTCGATTTCACACTTCTAAAAGGCGTTCCCAACACAGCGTTCACCGAGGCTCTCGCGTTTGTATTCCAGGGTCACGACCTTGAACTGCTCGGGTTGCCAGCTCCTGACGCAAAGGCGCAGGCCGAAAAAACTCTCAATGATTTCTGGGGAGCGTACGAGATTGCCGGTGTCGCGCTGGTCGATATGGGTGTGTGGCACTGGATGTACGATCATCCACAAGCGACGCCTCATCAACTCAACGAAGCGACGGTGCAGATCGCGAAGGACACCTGGAACCGTTACTACGCGCCAGTCTTCAACAAGAAAGATGTTGTGCTGCTCGGAGTCTACTCGCACATGATCGATTCGTTCTTGTATCTGCCGGACTACCCGATTGGTCATCTGATCGCGTTTCAGATTGAAGAGCAGATGAAGAAGGCCGGTGCGATCGGACCCGAGTTTGAGCGGATGGCGAAAGAAGGGCATGTGACTCCGGACTTGTGGATGATGAATGCGACGGGAAAACCTGTGGGGCCTGAGGCATTGCTGGAAGCGACGCAGACGGCGCTGGCGGTCGCCTCAAAGTAGCGCCGACACTGGTGTACGTTCCCGATCTAATCGATTTTTGCATGAGAGTAAACCCTGCGCCCATCAAGGGTTAGCGGGATCCTGGCACTTCTCGCCTCGTGACCTCCGTAACTTGCCGGTGCACACCGCTGTACCTACGATTCCAATATGAGCTACAAATCCCTCTTATTTTGTCCTGATGAGAAGACTGCCCGCGTAGTGACCCAAGTTCTCAGTGAACTCGAGTTTCACGTCGAGCTTTGCAATGAGCCGTTTGCGGCTGTCAAGAAGTTGATGGCAGAACATTTCGATGCGGTGGTGGTGGATTGCGAAAACGAGCAGAACGCGACGCTTCTCTTCAAGAGCGCACGCAACTCGGGATCGAACCAGACGTCGCTTTCTGTGGCAGTGGTTGAGGGGCAAAGTGGGGTAGCCAAGGCATTCCGGATCGGCGCCAACCTGGTGTTGACCAAGCCGATTAATGTGGAACAGTCGAAGGGAACTCTGAGGGTTGCTCGCGGCTTATTGCGCAAGTCCGAGGCTGGGAAACCAGCACAGGGTGCGAGCGCTCCGGCACCAGATTTCAATCAACCAAAAGCGGCAGCACCGCCGGCTCAGATGCCGGCGCCAGCGTTCACGCCGGCCCCCGCTCCGCCTTCGATCGCGAGCATGAGCGCTTCCACCAGTTCAGTATTCGAGCTTGAGAAAGAACCGGAGGCGAAGCCGGAACCAACCGAAGCGGCGCTGTTGGAGTCAATGTCGGATCCGATTCCCGGAAAGCTTTCGGGAGCGGATGCCGGGAGCAAAGGCGCGAAGCCGTATCCCTGGCAACCAGTTCCAAAGCCGATGGCCGAGCCTATGGTCTCGGCACTGCGGGCGGCCGAGGCAGCGACGAAGCCGAGTTTTGAGCCGACCGCGAAACCGGCGAGTCAAGCGAGTTTTGTTTCGTCGCAAGGCGCAGCCACGGGCGTGGCACCCGCGAAAGAACATCCTCCGGTCGAAAAGGCATCCCCGGCATTTGAACCACTGGACTCTGCGGTTGAGAAGCCGTTTTCGGGATCGGCTCAAACGGGCAGCAGCGGCAAGATTTTGGCAATCGCGGCAGTGGTATTGATCGCCGCCGCAGGAGGGTACTTCGGCTGGACGAAGATGCATAAAGTCGCATCTTCTTCACCGAAGCCGACTGCCCAGCTCGCTGCGCCTGCAGCAACTCCCGCTCCGGCGCCTGCAGTCACAGGCGCGATTCCGGAATCAACTTCATCCGCTCCGGCGAATATTGCGGGCACGACAATGGTTCCGACGCCGCGTGTTACCGAGAGAGTTGCGAGTGATGTTGCTCCAACGTCGAAGAAATCGAACTCCAGCGTTGAAATGACTTCAACCCAGCCTGCGGGCACGACAAAAATCGCTGAGGATACCTTGACGTCAGATGCCCTGATGGTCAAGGGGGGAAGCGCTCCGAAAATCAAGCAACCGGCCGCGCCGCAGGACGACACGAAGGCGCCCGACGTTTCGGCGTTGGGTTCGAACGCAAACGACGGCGCTATCTCGGGTCTGGTCAATGCACCTACCAATGTACCGAGTCCAGCGCCGCAAAACTTGAAAGTGTCGCAAGGCGTTTCTCAAGGTTTGCTCGTAAAGAAAGTACCGCCGATTTATCCAGCGCAGGCGATGCAGATGCGGATTCAAGGGGCGGTCGAACTGACAGCCCATATCAGCAAGGATGGAAACATCACGAGCGTGAAGGTGCTGAGCGGCCCGTCCGCATTAGCCCGCGCCGCCGTGGATGCAGTGAAACAGTGGAAGTACAAGCCTTACTATCTCGACGGCGAACCCGTCGAGATTCAAACCCAGATCACGGTGAATTTCAAGCTGCCGTAACTCTTGAGCTGGCTCTGCGCGGCGCGGGATACCTCCCGCGCCGTTTCTATTTCCGGCGATTCTCAGCCGCTATAATAAAAAGATGCCCGCCGACGGTTGTCGTCGTCTGTAAACCAGACAAGGTTTGCTGAAGGAGGGGTCCCAGGTAATGGGGACTCCGGCCAGGATTAGCCATGGATTTCAAACTCGTGTGCGACTACAGACCGCGCGGCGATCAAGGCAAGGCCATTGAATCGCTGGTTCGAGGTGTGTTCGATCGAGAGCAACATCAAGTCTTGCTGGGTGTGACAGGCTCCGGGAAAACATACACGATGGCAAAGGTGATCGAGCAGGCCAATCGACCCTCGATCGTCATGGCCCACAACAAGACCCTGGCGGCGCAGCTTTATCACGAGTTCAAGAGCTTTTTCCCCCACAATGCGGTGGAATATTTCGTGTCGTACTACGACTATTACCAGCCGGAAGCGTATGTTCCGGCGGCCGATCTGTATATCGAAAAAGAAGCGACGATCAATGATGAGCTCGACAAGCTGCGGTTGTCAGCAACGCGCTCATTGTTCGAACGGCGGGATGTGCTGATCGTTGCGTCGGTGAGCTGCATTTACGGGTTGGGCTCGCCGGAAGCCTATTACGGGATGTTGTTGTTTCTGGAAAAGGGCCAGAAGATCAAGCGCGAAGACATCACGCGCAAACTGGTCGAGATTCTGTATGAGCGCACAGACGGGGATTTCCGGCGCGGCACCTTCCGGGTGCGCGGCGATGTCATAGAAATCTACCCGACCTATGACGACATGGCATATCGAATCGAGCTGTGGGGCGATGAGGTTGAAGCGCTCTCACAGATCGATCCGCTGTTCGGGACGGTCAAGCAAAAGTATGTGCGTTTGCCGATTTATCCGAAGACGCACTACGTAATGAAGGAAGAGACACGATCCAACGCGGTACGCACGATCAAGGAAGAACTTGGCTGGTGGGAAGCGGAACTGGAGAAGCAAGGGCGGGTGGTGGAAGCACAGCGCGTGCATCAGCGCACGATGTACGACCTCGAGATGATCAAGGCGATGGGATACTGCCATGGGATCGAGAATTATTCACGCCACTTTACCGGACGGCTACCGGGCGAACCGCCTCCGACGCTGCTGGATTACTTCCCGCGAGATTATCTGATGTTTCTCGATGAGTCGCACCAGACAGTGCCGCAGCTTCACGGCATGTATCACGGCGATCGCTCGCGGAAGGAAACGCTGGTGGAATACGGTTTTCGCCTGCCATCGGCCTTAGATAACCGGCCGCTGACCTTCGATGAGTTTGAACATCGCATGAATCAGATGATTTATGTCTCGGCGACGCCGGGACCGTACGAGCTGACGAAGTCAGCCGGGGTCGTGATTGAGCAGATCATACGTCCGACCGGGCTGGTGGATCCGCCGGTTGAGATTCGCGCAGTGAAAGGGCAGATTGACGACCTGCTGCATGAAATACGCGAGCGGGTAGCGCGGCACGAGCGCGTGCTGGTCACGACGCTCACCAAGCGGATGGCCGAGGATCTGGCAGAGTACTACAGCGAAGTCGGGGTGAAGTGCAGATACATGCATTCCGAGATTGAGACGCTGGAGCGGGTAAAGATTTTGCGGGATCTCCGGAAGGGCGAGTTTGATGTGCTGATCGGGATTAATTTGCTGCGGGAGGGCTTGGACTTGCCTGAGGTTTCTCTGGTCGCCGTTCTCGACGCCGATAAAGAGGGTTTTCTGCGTTCGAGTGGATCCCTAATACAGACGGTTGGGCGGTGCGCCCGCAATCTGAACGGGCGTGCGATTCTGTATGCGGACCGCATGACCGACTCGATGAAGAAAGCGATGGACGAGACCAACCGCCGGCGTGCCATTCAGGAAGCGTACAATCTCGCGAACAACATCACGCCGGAGTCGATCGTGCGGCCGCTGGAAATGTCGCTGGCAAGCATCGTAGAAGCGGACTATGCAGATCTGGCGAGTGCGGACGCCGATGGAATTCCTGAGTTCAAGTCGCAGGAAGAACTCGACGCTTATATCGCCAAGCTTGAGACGGACATGCGCGAGTCGGCAAGACGATTCGAGTTTGAGAAAGCAGCGAAGCTGAGGGACAGGATCAAGGAGTTGAGGACGAAAGAGTTTTTGTTCGCGTAAGGCATTCTGTAGTTCTTCCCTAACCTCGTCAAAGCGCTCGGTTCACGACAAGCCACTCGTGGTTCGGGTGAAAATACCGGCCTTTGGTCGATTGCGACGTTCCGGCTGCGATCATTCTAGTATTTGATTCCCACCCTACACGTCGCAAAGGCAAGCTCGGTTGAGGGTGGGACACCCGTTAATTCTCTGCGCGGTCTTATTCCTTCACGCGGGTCTGATCGGTGATCCAGTTCACTTCCCAGGTTTTACCGCCATCGTCGGAGAAAGACTGCTCGAAGTGTGGCGTACTGGTGTTCAGATTGGTCCAGTCGAATCGAATGAGGATCGTCTTGCCGTTGATGGTGTCCTGCGCGAAGAACTGGCCATGGCCGTCTTTGAACTCACCCACCTGGGGCGGGTCGAGGACACCAATTTTTTGGTTGGCCCAATAGAGTCGCCACTGGTGGGATTGAGGATTATAAACGCGAAGCGTCAGGCCCTCGATGTGACCGGACGGACCATCGAGTCCAACCTGATCGATTGAGGCGCCGTCGTAGACTTTGCGGCACACGCCTGTGCCGTCAAATTCAACCCAGGTATTCGAGCCGGTCAAGGGATTCATGCGACGGCGAAGATGATATTTCCAGGAACCGATCAGGGGGTCGAAGTCGTGTTGACCGTCGCGCCGCGTGGATGCGGCTTGAGCAGCTTCGTCATGACTTTGCTGGGCGATTGCAGGGGTGAATTGGAAGATAACGAAGGTAGACAGCAACCAATAACTCATGATGCGCCGGATGCCCATGATGCCTCCTTGTACTCGACTGTCTAATGCAGCGAGGAGGCAAACATATTCGAAGACATGGATGGATGTGCGAATTCGGAGTAAAAGCGAGTAAAAAGTTGTGAACTGCGGGGGCGAGAGAAGAGGACCTACATCACTGCCGCTTGAGCAATGGGCTTGATGTCCGGCCGCGATTGGCGCTCGGCGACGGTCATTTCCTTTTCGAGTGAAGAGAAGCGGCGCATGATTTCGTGAATGCGCAGCGCCATGTTACGAATGGTTTCTACCTGCGCAAGGCTCTCGGACGAGAGCGATCCCGGTTCGAGCATGAGCAGTTCAGAGTTGCCCAGCACTGACGTGAGAGCATTATTCATGGCGTGGCGCATGTCGAGCATGTAGCGACCGAGAGTAGCATTGCGCTCGCAGGCAGCTTTTGCGGTCTGGGCTTCCTCAGCGCGTTCTTCGGCCCGGATTCGCCTCAGCGCCTCGAACGCGATGGGAACAAGGGTTTCGAGCCATTGGTCATGGCGTATCAACACCAGCATGCCCGGCCACCGATAGCGGACAGTGTGAAGAATTTCCGAGTTGTCGGCGAGAAACAGCACAGTCTTGCCGGTCTGCTTTAAAGTTTCAAGGACCTCGGCCATTGCGGAGGGCTTGATGGATCCGACGATGGCTAACTGAAAATGCTGCGGGTCAAAGGCGAGGCTCACTTCTGTGTTCATGAGCGTAAAGCTGGGGAGTTTGAGCTCGGACTGCCAGCGGGCAGTGACGGCCTGGGAGAATTCGGGGTCGTCGGAGATGATGAGAACAGTCAGTTGTTCCACGGTGGTCTCGTTAGGATTTTGTGGAGTCGTTCCAATCCGGCTCACTGGCGGAAACATCGAACTCGTTGGCGGGAGGGGCAACCATAAATTCGGCACCTGCGGCCGCCGCCTGGGCACGTGGAGCAGACTTCACCGACGCAGTCGGCTTCGCATCTTTGGCGAATTTCTCGAGCGCGCGTTCGATCACGGCTCGCAAGTCCACAAGCATACGCAAAGGCTGCCCGGACGAATACTCGGCGTGGAACATCACTTTCCACGACTGGCAAATCATGCGCAAACGGGAAACAGGCTCTTCGGCGGAGAATTGTGCACGACGGCAATCGAGTGTGGTCAGGCCTTGGGCTTCCAAAGTGCGCAAGCCGTCCAGGATGGCGTTCAGGTCCTGATGCATGAGGCGAAAGAAGAGGCGCCGCATCAGGAAGCTAAAGCGCGCAAACGCAACCATGGCCGCGGGCTCAAAATACTTGTCTTCGGCTGAGGCTTTGAGCGCCCTTCCTTTTTCCAGAATCTTGCTGGTGAGAATCCCGTTCAAGTCTTTGCAGGCTTTCGCCTCGCCCATTAATTGGTCAAGAGCTTTCAGCCACTCGTCGCGATTGCCGTTAGCGGGTCCAACGACGGGCTCCAAAACTTGCGCCACGTACTCAAAATCCACATCGGCATCGTCCAGGCGGGAGGGTGCACAGTGGGAGAAATACTGGACAAGCAGAAAGTCGATCTTGTCCCGATCTGACGCCGTGCGCTGCGACTTGCGGAGATGATGCAAGAGCAGGCTGCGCAGGGCCGAATCGCTGGTCAGAGATGTGGTTTGGAGGAATTGACGCAACTGGTGAACCTGAATTCGCTGGTCAACATCCTGAAACCACTGCCGTGCCTGTTCAATGGATTCCTGCGGAGGAGCTTCGACGCCGGATTCGAGATCGCTGCAGGCGGGAAGGTCGATTACGAATTCCCGGGCGAGAGCGGAGTAGAGGGGGTGGAGGCGGCGCGCCTCCTGCCACTCAGCGGCAAGTTCTGTGAGTTGTGTCATGATTTTATGATCCAGTTGGAGACTTCCTCTGTGAAGCGAGCAGCTACTGCGGTGCGCGACCCGTTGTATTGAATGGCAACCACGCAGGCCTCGGTGTCTAACGTGCCGTCGGAGTTTCGCAATTTCAGCCGGTCGGCAAATTCAAGCGGCAAGGTCGAAGCAAACAGCACTTCGCAGTGAGTACCAAATTCGATGACGGTATTCTCGCTGGCCGACGTGGTGGCGTTTCCGAGTCGAGTCAGGCGAACGGGGATGCGAACCGGGGTGGCATTGGGAAAGAACTTCGCCAGTTTCAACGTGGGGCTTTCGCGATGCGCGGCGGCGGCAGTGACGGCTGGCTTCGACAAAGTGGGCCTCGGTTAAGGCAAATGCGGCCAGGGTTCCCGAGTCTGCCGGTTAGCACGGCTCAAGTGCCCGGGCCGCATTACACGTTATTGATGCACGAGCGGGGCCAAAGTCCAGCGTGAGATTAGCCATGTAAGTCATTGATCTGACGAGTGATTTTCTTGGAAAGATTAGACTGGCATTAGGTTTCGCATCTCATAATGAGACGGCGTCTCAAGAACGAAACCTGCGTTCCCGCGCGCGGCCCTAAAAACAGGCTAAGACAGAGGCAATCAATCGGGCTATTGCAGAGCCTGGGTGGTGGTTGCCAAGCCGTGCCCCGCGATGTTGTAGCGCTTGAGCTTGCGATACAGGGTCGCGCGGCTGATGCCGAGCATCTTGCCGGCGAGGGTCTTGTCTCCTTTGACTTGTTCAAAAACGCGCTGAATGGTGGCGCGTTCGATATCTTCAAGGTCGGAGGAAGAGACGGCACCCGTGAATTCCGAGTCGGGGCCGGATGAAGCCGAGGCGATCGCTCCGGGGAGGTCATCCATGTCAATGACCCGGCGGTTGCCGAGTGCAACCGCGCGCTCGATGCAGTTTTCCAGTTCCCGCACATTGCCCGGCCAACCGTATTGCAAGAGGCACTTTATGGCAGAGTTGGTCACCTGGATCGAGGCGCCTTGTGCATACCGATCCAGGAACCAGTGCACGAGCATGGGAACATCGGAGCGGCGCTCGCGTAATGAAGGCAAGTGCACGGTGACAACGTTCAAACGGAAGTACAGATCTTTGCGGAAGGTCCCGTTGCGGTATTCGGCTTCGAGATCACGGTTGGTGGCGGCGATGACGCGCACGTCCACCTTCACATTTTGATTGCTGCCGACGGGGCGAACTTCCTTTTCCTGCAAAACCCGCAACAACTTCGCCTGCAGTTCCGGCGGGAGTTCGGCAATTTCATCGAGAAAGATGGTGCCGCCGCTGGCCGACTGGAATAATCCGGCCTTCGATTTCAGAGCGCCGGTGAACGCGCCTTTTTCGTAACCGAACAGTTCGCTCTCGATCAGAGTGGGAACCAGAGATCCGCAGTCCACAGCGACAAAGGGGCGATTGGCGTAGGATCCGCGAAAATGGATGGCGCGAGCTACCAGTTCCTTACCGGTTCCGCTTTCGCCGGTGATCAGGACGGGGGTGCGCGTGTCTTTGAGGCGGGAGATCATGCGCAGCACGTCCTGGATTTTAGGAGATGAGCCTACGATGCCGTAGAGATTGGTTTCGGTGTCCATGCGGTCGCGAAGAAATTGGTTCTCTTCGACCAGGCGGACCTTTTCTGCCATGCGGCGCAGGAAGAGGCGCAACTCCTCCAGGGGAGAAAATGGCTTGCTGATGTAGTCGTAAGCACCGAGCTTCATGGCTTGCACGGCGGTTTCAACCGACCCGTGACCGGTCATGACGGCTATTTCGGCGCGAGGCAACATTTTTTTCACTTTTTCCAGAAACTCGAGGCCGGACATGTTGGGCATCACCATGTCGGTCAGGATCATGTGGGCAGGGCGTTCTTCGAGCAAAGCCAAGGCGGTTTCTCCGCTATTGGCCTCCATGCAGGCGAACCCGAGGGCTTCGCCGACAGTCATGCACAACTTGCGGATGCTTTGCTCATCATCGACGACCAACAGGCGGATTCTTAAATCCTCACTCACGGCGCCTTCCCTATGGTGTTTTCGACAACGGAAATGAATTGCTGGACGCGGAATGGCTTTTCAACGCAAGGCGCGCCGGTCTTGCGAAGGGTGGCGACAGTTTCTTCGTTTGCGATATCGCCAGTGATGAAGACGATGCGCTCCGCCAATTCAGGGCGGTTCTGCGAAACCCACTCGTGAACGTCGGCGCCATCGACACCACCGGGAGTGCGCATATCGGAGACAACGCCGAGAAACTGGCCCGACTGGAGCATTTGCAGGCCTTCGGCACCCGAATCAGTGCACACGACGTTGTAACCATAGCGTTCGAGGGCGGTTTTGACGTAAGCCATCACCGCCGATTCATCCTCGATCAGGAGAACTGGAAGCGTTGCGGCGGCTTTGATCGCGGGAAGTGTCATAGTTGTGGAACTCCAGCGGCGATGCCGATGGGAATGACTTCGGCTACGGCGGGCAATCGGACGACGAAGGTTGCGCCGGGTGCATCGGGATTGTTATGGCAGAGAATCTCGCCGCCATGCTCGCGCACAATGCCGTAACAAATGCTGAGGCCAAGGCCAGTTCCCTTTCCAACCTCTTTGGTGGTGAAAAAAGGATCAAAGATGCGATCCGGGAAGGTTACCCCGTGACCGTTATCACGAAAGACGATCTCGACCAAATTGCCGATATTCGCGGTCTTGATCTCAATACGAGCGGGCCGCCCGGTGTCCCGAACGGCATCGTAAGCGTTGTTGAGAATGTTGAGAAAGACTTGCTGGAGCTGATGAGAATCGCCGATGACGGGGCGGACGTCATCCGGCAAGTGTTCGACGACATCGACGCCGCGGCTATGCAGATCGTAAGCCCGTAACTGGACGGTCTGACGCAAGATGACATTGAGGTGAACCGGCTTGCGTTGCGGCGGCATCGGCCGGGCAAAACTGAGAAGATTCTGGACGATGTGCTTGGTGCGCTGGGCTTCCTGCAGAATGACCCGAAGATCCTTGCGAGCACTCTCGGGGACTTCGGGATTCTCCAGGAGCAAATCGGCAAATCCCAAGATAGCGGTGAGAGGATTGTTGACTTCGTGCGCGACGCCGGAAACAAGCTGGCCAACTGCGGCCATCTTTTCGGCATGCATGAGCTTGCCTTGCAGTGTGGCCGCATCGGTGATGTCGCTCATAACGACAACGATGCTGGAGATGTGATCCTGCTCATCGCGCATGGGACTGAGATTGACCGAAAAGTGGCCCACGCGGCCTTCACCGCGGATGATCTGTAACTCAAGGTTGTCGACTTGCTGTCCAGACCGTGTGGCGGCGAGAGCTTCCACCAGTGCGGGACGACGCGGAGCAGCGATGAGGTCTTCGAGGGGCCGGCCGAGAAGTTGATGCTGGTGAAAACCCATCTCATACCAGCGGCGATTGGCGTAGCTGACCAACCCGGCGGCATCGACCACCAAGATGAGGCTTTGGGTGTTGTTGAGGATTTTGCCGGAAAAATCACGCTCGCGCTGCAGTTCAGACTGGAAGGTCTTAAGGCCGCTGATGTCGAGCATCACCCCTCTATGCTGGACAATGCGCTGTTGAGCATCACGGACAGCGAAGGCGTTGATGAGGACATGGATAGCAGTGCCATCGACGCGGCGCAGGGTTTGCTCGTGATTTCGAACCGCTCCTTCGTCTGCCATCTGGCGGGTAAATTCGTCAAATCGTTCAGGGGAGAGACAAACCTGCGTACGAATGTCCGCTTGTAAAAGATCCTCGCGGCTGCTGTAGCCGAGCAAACGCACCAGAGCGTCATTGACTTCGACGAAGCGGCCCTCGGGGGTGGCGAAAAATACTCCTTCCTGCGTGTTATCGAACAGCTCGCGGTAACGGCGCTCGGCTTCGCGGCGATCGGTGATGTCTTTCAACACATGAATGGTTTGCGATCCTTCGCTGCTGGCGCTGTGCACGCGAGAAGACGATACGAGATAAATACGATCAAGAACCGGCAGCACGTACTCATCGGAAGACCGGCCTCCGGTGTTGCGGCAGAACGGACAGGAAGTCGAAGGGGAATCCCCGGCTGTGGTCAACAGAGTACCCATGTTTACGCCGACGAGTTCATGCGGGGTTACCCCGATGAAATCAGCCAGAGAACGGTTCACGCGAAGAATCTTGTCGGCCTGATCGTGGGCCACGATGAAATCGGTGATGGCATCGAAAATGTCGGTCCAGTGCCGGTTGGCGTGATGCATGCGGGTAAATAAACCGGCGTTTTCCAAAGCCACCGAGGCGTGTGCCGCAATGGCAGACAACAGTTGCTTACCGCCTTTGTCCAGCGGCTTGCGGCGATTGGCCAGACAGAGCACGCCAAAAAGTTCGCCCGAGGGTCCCTGCAGGCGCGAAAGGACGAAATCTTCCCATCCCAACTCGGAGATGAGTTCGGCATCGAGATTCTGGATGTCGGCAGAACTGATGATCTGTTCCGGATTTTGCGCCAGCGCGTCGGCGACGGCCTGCTCCAAGCGATGCTGCAGGCGCTCATGTTGGCTGCCGGGAGCCAGGACCGCGTAAAGCACGATGGTTTCGAGCGCGGCTTCGCGTTTTACAAAGAGTGCGGCAGCTTGTGCTCCCATGAGGGCGGCAGCGTGGCGGGCGAAGCTGTTTGCACACTCCGGAAGGTGCAGTTGCGAATTCAATTCCAAGGCCAGCTCGATCAGAGATTCGGCACGACTGCGATGGCGCTCGGAAAGATCGAGGTTATGGGTGGCTTCAAAGGCGACGGCAACTTGCGCTGACAGAGCTTGAGCCGAACGAACATCGGCTTGGGAGATGCCGCGTCCATCCAGACGATCCAAGACTGCGAACATGCCTAACACGCGGCCGCCGGATCCGAGGAGAGGAACTGCCAAGAACTGCCGGACGTTAAATCTAGTTATCAGTTCCTGGTTCACGCCCTCGAGCTCGCTTGCGTTGTCACTCCAGAGCGCTTGTTTGTTCAGAAGAGCGCGGCTCAAAACCCCGTCGGGAAGAGTCGCATCGACGCTTCCACTTTGGGCGCCCACGGAGTTCCAGCGAGTGCGAAAGACGCCGTCTTCGAGAAGTGCCACCAGTCCGCGGCCAAAGCCGAGAAAGTCGGTGGCCCGGATGACAAAGCGCTGGAGGAATTCGTCGAGATTGTTCAGAGCTCCGAGTTCGGAGGAAATATCCAGGAGTTGCTGCAGCTCTTGAGCTTGCGCGCGCGCGGTGCCACATAGTTCAGCGTTAGAAATCGCGACCGCACCGAAGCCCGCAACAGCGGAAAGCAGGGATTTCTCCTCGGCGCGAAAAGGACCAGTGTGGCGGGGATAAACCAGGATTGCGCCCTGGGCTAAAGAGGTGCGGAAGGGTGATGCAAGCAGCATGCCCGCGGGAACCAGATTTCCGAGGGAGTGCATGGCGGGATCGATGGCAACGGAGATGGTCTCGCCGGCGGAAACCGCCCGCTGCACGATGTCGGCGGCGAATTGAAGACCTTTGCGGTCAAATCCGGCGCGCACGGCGTCGGTTAATTTAGCGGTCTCAGCTGCAACCGCATAGAGGCGGAAGTCGGTTTTGTCGCGCAGCAAGATGCAGACAAGCTGAGTGTGGAGCAAGTCACGGAGGTGGGCAGCAACGCTTTCGGCGACGATTGCCGTATCGGGGGTAAGGCGAACGCTTTGCGCGACGTCGGTCAGGACTTGGGTGCGGCGTTGCTCTTCGCGAGAGACCACGCTGAGGCGGTTGGCCTCGAGCAAGCTGCCAAGTTGACCGGCAAGGATGGTGGCTTTGGCGACGGCATCCTGGTCGAAGAAGAAAGGCTGTGAGGCATGGAGAAAGACGGCGGCTCCAACGACTTCGTTGGCAACGATGAGGGGCGCAGCCATGAGGGAGCGGGCATGAAACTCGCCGGCAATCGGATAACGTTGCGGGTCGATTTCGTTCATGACGACAGTCTTGCGTTGTTGGACCGCATCGGCCGCGGCGGCGCTCTCGAATGCCCGCAGGCGGCGGCCGCGAAACTCGTCCGCCATCAAGCCATCGGCGGCTTCCCCGATGAGTTCTCCGGGAGAGGAATAGCGCCAAAAATAGGTACCGTCGACGCCAAAGAACTGGCGCGTGCTCTGGCAGAACTGATGGATCAGGGTTGCCGAAGGCGTGCCACGGGCAGCCGCTTCAGAGAACTCTAAGAGAAGTCTCTGAAACGCTTCATCGGAAACCTGACTGCGAAATTGGGCGTCGATGGCTTGACCCCTTGAGAACGCCGCTTTCACAGAAGCGATGGATCCTTACAAGTAATTGAATACACAAGGAAAATAGCTCGCAATCTCAATTTGAGTCAAGAGAATAAAGGGACTGGTGCCGAAATGGTGACCTTTGGTAAGCAAATTGGCGGAGGGCAAATGTTCAACAGCAAAGGTGACATCGAGGCAGTTACCACCGTAATTGAAAACTACTTCAAGTGATTGAAAAGTTGGCCTCTTAGAGCGATCTTGAGAGACCAGGAGTGAAAGACTGTGAGTGGCGGAGCCTTGGCAGGTTTTGCCTCTCTAGCACGGGCAGGGGACAGAATTCGGTGCATCCAGGAAGAGTTCAGCGATGGGCCAGGCGCGCGTTGTTCGTCGCGGTAACTTGCACGCTATCGGGCCTAGTTCTCGTGGGGCAAAACGGGTTCGGACAAGACGAGCTTACCCGAAAGGTGAAGACGAAGGTTGTACCCGCATACCCCGACTTGGCAAGGCAAAGCAACATTCGAGGGAAAGTCAAGCTCGCGGTCGTGGTCTCGCCGAACGGTTTCGTGAAAGATGCAAAGGTGGTGGGCGGGAACCCGGTTTTGGTGAAGGCTGCGCTGGATGCGGTGAAGCGATGGCAGTTCGAGCCGAGCGCGGGGGAATCGACGGGGGCCGTCGAGTTTTTCTTTGAACCACCGGGACACTAAAGCAATGAGTTTGGAAAGAATCGAGCGGAGGAATAGCCAATGACAATTGGCAAGAAACTCTATGTGAACTTCGGAGCCGTGCTGGCGATGGTGGTCGTGCTGTTTCTGGTCATCATGGTCGCGGTGCAGCGCGAGCACAGCGCCAAGGCTTCCGCATCGCAAGCGCTGAAGATGGCGGAGACGACAGACAAGATCCGGTTCCAGATGATGCAGAACCGCCTCTATCTGAGCAACTACCTGCTGAGCGGCGATACCCGCGAAGTGGAGCGGCTCAACGAAGGCATGCGGGTGCTGATGGAACATCTGCAAACCGCCCAGGGTTTGGCAAATTCGGAGCAACAAAAAGCGGCTCTGGACAAAGTGCAGAGCAGCGAACAGAACTGGTCGCGTGAATTTGCGGCTCCGCTGATGGACAAGCGCAAAGACGTGGATGCGGGCAACGCCACCGTGGCTGAATTGCAGATCTTTTACTTGCAGAAAGACGCGTCTTCGTGGGTGAAGAACGTCACCGAGTATCTGGAGGTTGCCGACCAGGAGAACAGCAAGATCCTGGATGCGCGGCGCAAATCCGACGAGACCGCAGCCACGGCAACGATCGTAGTTGCGTTGCTGAGCACACTGCTCGCACTGGTTCTTGGACTGGCAATCGCCTACACCACCGCCAGGTCCATCACCGAACCTTTGGGCAATCTGATGAAGGTGGCCCGGCAGATCGCCAATGCCGGCGACCTGGCCCATGAGATCGACGTTAAGCGAGACGACGAGATCGGCGAGCTTTCGCGAACCTTCGCCAGCATGGTGACCTACCTCAAGGAAATGGCTTCGGTATCGGAAGCGATCGCTGGGGGAAACCTCAATGTCGAAGTCACGCCCCGCTCAAAGAGCGACACCCTGGGCAATGGCTTCGCGCGCATGATCGAGGGTCTGCGCAACCTGGTAAGGAACGTTCGGGACGCTGCATCGCAAGTGGCAAGCGCTTCCAATCAGGTCGCCGGGGCATCGGACGAATCCGCCAAAATCAGCCTGCAGACATCATCGGCGATCGATGAAGTCACCAGCACCATGCACGAGATGAGCGTGAACGTGCAGAACATGGTGAAGAGCACTCAAGTGCAAGCTTCGAGTGTCAGTGAAACTTCGGCTTCGATCGATCAGATGGTGGCCTCAATCCAGCGCGTTGCCGACACCGCCAAAGTGCTGCTCGACATCTCGAACCGCTCCCGAGAAGAAGTGCATAGCGGGATCGCGACGATGGAAAAGGCGACCGATGGATTGAACAAAATCAACAGCACCATTGGCTCTTCGGGAGAAATCATCGACGCGCTCGGACAGCGCGCCGACGATATCGGGAAGATCATTGAGGTCATCGACGATCTGGCGGAACAAACCAACCTGCTGGCACTGAACGCCGCTATCGAAGCGGCCCGCGCCGGCGAACACGGTCTGGGCTTCGCTGTAGTCGCCGATGAGGTCCGCAAGCTCGCCGAGAAGTCGGCGCAATCCACCAAGGAGATCTCTGAACTGATCCAGAGCATCCAGAAGGAGGCCCGTAAGGCGGTCGAGAACATGGACCGCAGCACCGGCATCGTGAATGAAGGTCTCGGCTTAGGGCAGGAACTCAATACCGCCTTGAAGAAGATCTCGAACGTGGTCACCGAGGTTTATAAGTTTGCGCAGGAAATCGGCGCAGCGACGAACGAGCAGTCGCATGGGTCATCGCAGATTGCGCGGGCGACAACGCGCCTCAACGAAATCACCCACGAAATCAATTCGGCGGTGGAAGAGCAGGCTTCGGGAGCACACGCCGTGGTGAAAGCCATGGAGCGGATGCGCGAACTGGTCCAGCAAACCACTTCCGGGTCAACGGAACTGGCAGCTTCGGCTGAGCAGATGTCGAAGATGTCGCGCGATCTTTTGGACTCGATGGATCGTTTCACACTGGAGCAGATAGAACGCATGGCGCGGAGGGATGAACGGGCACGGCCGGGGGCGCGTCAAGCGGCAGCCGGATCGACGAACTGAAGCAGGTGTCTGCCATGAACCGAGAACTGCACATTGTTGGCTTCAAGGTAGGACGCGAGACGTACGGCGTTCCGATCACGTCGTTGCACGAAATCGTGCGCGTACCGGAGATCACCTCGGTCCCTGACGCGCCGGATTACATGGAGGGCGTGATCAACCTTCGCGGCAAGATTGTTTCGGTGATTGATCTGCGGAAGCGGCTCGGGGAAATGGAGAGCACTCCCAACCGGCGCAACCGCATTCTGGTGCTGGAGCACAACGGCCGGTTATCTGGTCTGATTGTGGATTCCGCTTCCGAAGTGTTGAAGATTCCGGCTTCCGATGTGGAGGCCTCGCCCACCGAATTTCTTGAGGGCCGACTGAACTGCGTAACTGGCCTGGGGAAGTACCAGGGCCGTCTGATTGTGCTTCTTGATATGGCGAAGTTGCTTGAATTCAGTGGCGTGCACAAAGACGTATCTGACAGCGCTCCAACGACGCCATCGGCGAAGCGCAGGGCAGCAACTGCCAAATAAGAACCGAGGATAGAACCAAAGCTCATGGCCAGCCCCGTTTTACAACTGCAGCTCACCGAACCGGAGATGAAGCTTCTGCAGACGCTCGTGTATCAGGAATGCGGGATGTACTTCGATTCGCGCCGCGCTCATTTTCTGCAGGACCGTCTGCATCGCCGGCTGAAGGAGTGCCGGGTGGACTCGTTCTACAGCTACTACCGACTCCTGATCAGCGCCGAAGGCAAGGAAGAACTCGCAAAACTGCTCGAGAATTTGACGGTCAATGAGACCAGCTTCTTCCGCAACAAGGCGCAGCTGGATCTGTTTCACAAGCACGTGCTGGATGATCTGTTGCGCTTGAAGCAGGAAAGGCGCGACTTTTCTTTGCGCCTGTGGAGCGCCGGATGTTCGACGGGTCAGGAAGCCTACACGATGGCCATGCTAGTCGCGGATGCGCTTTCGTATCACGCCTTGCGGAATCCATCGGGCCACGAAATACCTTTGCCAAAGCCACTGATTCCGCCACCGTGGAAGGTAGAAGTGCTGGCAAGCGACATCAGTTATACAGTGCTGCGCGCCGGGCAAGAAGGCATCTACAACGAAAACCAGATGTCCTCGGTGGACTACAACTATCGTTTGCGTCACTTCGATAAAGTCGGCGAGCGATACGCGGTGAAAAAGCCGTTGAAGGAACTGGTTCACTTCGACTTTCACAATTTAAAAACGGAATATCTCCCGCAGCGCAACGACGTAATTTTCTGCCGGAACGTAATGATGTACTTCGACGAGCCCGAGCAGAGAAGGCTCATCGAGAAGTTTGCCCGCTGCTTGAATCCGGGGGGCTACTTGTTTGTGGGCCATGCGGAGAGCCTGTTGGGACTGACGGACAAATTCAACATGATTTATCGCAACACCGGAACCGCATACCAGAAACTTGAGGTGAACTCGTGAGCGAGTTTTCAGACGAGCGCTTCGCGGAGTTGCGGGAGCTGTTTTTCGAAAGCGCCCAGGAGCTTCTGCAGACGCTCAACGAGGAAGCTCTGAAGCTGGAAAAGAACCCCGGCGACTCCGAGAGTGTGCGCAGCATTCGCCGGATCGTGCACACACTCAAGGGTGATGCAGCGGCTTCGGGGTTCCAGGAATTGAGCGAACTGGCGCACGAGCTGGAGGATGCGCTTTCGATGGAAGGGACCGCAGTCCACGCCTCGATGGCGGACATTGCGTTTAAGGCGGCAGATACATTCGCAGCAATGCTCAAATCGTACCGTGGCAAGCAGAAACTGCCCTCAGCCGCTGCTTTGAAAAAAATGGTGCGGGAACTGACGAGCAGCCCGAAAACCGCGAAGGGTCGTGGCAAGAAGGCTCGAACCAAGGCCGTGCCAACTGACTGGACCGAGTATGAGAAGCTGGCCATGCAGAGAGCGGCAGAGCAAGGGAGCTCGGTCTATCTGATCGAAACCCAGATTGATCCGAACTGCGCCATGCCTATCGCCGCGAAGCAATTGCTGTTGAAAGCGTTGGGCGAGGTTGGTGAAATTCTGGCATCGCGGCCAGATGCGGGGTCGAGCGAGACCGCCTCGCGGCTTCAATTCCTTGTGGCCAGCACGAAAACCAGCGATCAGCTTGCCGCAAAATGCCGGATTCCAACGGTCGTATCCCAGGCCAAAGTGGAAGCGATTGCCCTTGCCGCAACGGCCGAAACGCGTGCACAGATCACGGCGGCGGAGGCGGCGCCTGTGAATAGCAGCGAGAGCGCAGCTTCGGAGCCAAGTCATTCTGGCGGCGCTGAGCCGGAGACATCAGAGAAAACTGCAGTTGTTCCGGCAGAGAACATTCTACGGGTGGACGCGGAGCGGATCGATAACGTGCTGAACCTGGTTGGCGAATTGATCATCGGCAAGTCGATGATGCAACAGGCGCTGAATGAGTTCGCACGCCGTCACCCGAAGGATCTGGCTCGCGGCCGCTTTGCCGATGTCATGGCTTTCCAAGCGCGAGTGCTGGGTGATCTGCAGCGCTCGGTGATGAAAGTCCGGATGGTTCCGGTTGAGCAGTTGTTCCGGCGCTTTCCGCGGATGGTGCGGGATGTCGCGAAACAGTGTGGACGCGAAGTTGAGCTGGTTCTGCATGGGCAGGACACAGATCTGGATAAAGGCCTACTGGATGCATTGGCCGAGCCTTTGACGCATCTGGTACGGAATGCAGTCAGCCATGGGATTGAGTCCCCCGAACAGCGAACCCGCGAGGGCAAACCAGCGCAGGGGACGATTCGGCTTGGAGCTTATCACCAGGGAAACCAGGTGGTCGTGGAATTGACCGATGATGGCCGTGGCATCGATGCCAGCAAAGTAAGAGCTCGCGCGGTGGAGCGAGGCCTGGTGCGAAGCGAAGAAGCTGCCCGTTTGACTGAGACCGACGTGTTAGGGCTGATCTTCCGGCCAGGATTCAGCACGGCCGACGAGATCACTGAGATCAGCGGTCGAGGGGTTGGTCTCGACGTCGTACAAAGCGTGCTGCAACGATTGAAGGGAACGGTTCAGGTGGAGACTCGTCCCGGGCGGGGTACCACGTTCCGGTTGCGGCTGCCGCTAACGCTGGCCATTATCAAGGCTCTATTGTTCCGGGTTGAGCAGCGGCTGTATGCGCTCCCTTTGAATTCTGTCGCCGAGATTTCCCGGGCACGGGAGGCGGATCTCCATCAGGTGGATGGGCGCGAGGTATTACAACTTCGCAATCAAGTGTTGCCGGTAATCCGGCTAGGCGCCCGCGCCGGGGAAGCGTTGGACGGGCACTCGAGCAAGATTTTTGTGCTGGTGATTTCGCTGGGCGATCGCAAGTTCGGCCTGCTGGTGAACGCACTGGAAGGCGAAGAAGAACTGGTGATCAAGTCATTGGACGATCAGACGGTAGAGACGGACCTGGTAAGCGGGGCATCCATCCTCGGCGATGGAAGAGTGGTGTTGATTCTGAACCTGGGATCGGTGGTCGAGCGGTTTGCCAAAGCGAGGCCTTCTGGAGCAGGAGATGAAGGTTACGGGATGCTGCTGAAAGCTTCGGAGAAGGTAAGCAGTAGCAATGCCATCGATGAGGTGCGCCCATGACCGCACCGGTACGGGTACTCGTTGTGGATGATTCGGCGCTGATGCGGAAACTGATCCCGCAGATCCTGGCGGCGGACAGCTCTATTCAAGTAGTCGGTACCGCGATGGACGGGAACTTCGGGCTCAAGAAGATTGAGGAATTGCAGCCTCAAGTAGTAACGCTCGACCTGGAGATGCCGGGAATGGGCGGGCTTGAAATGCTGAAAGAGATTATGCGCCTGCATCGTCTACCGGTGATTGTGGTGAGTTCGCATAGCACCCAAGGCGCCTCGGTGACGATGAAAGCGCTATCGATGGGGGCGTTTGATTTCGTAGCCAAGCCGGGCGATGTTTCGGCACGCATGTCGGAAATCGCGGGAGAATTGATCGCGAAGATCAAGGCCGCGGCTCACAGCCGTGGGATCAAAGTGGCCGCGCAAGCTCCGGTGAGCCGTGCACCGGCTGAAAAAGCCGCTCCCAACAGCAACCGGCCGACCCGCGTGGTTGCAATCGGAGTCTCGACAGGGGGACCGCAAGCTTTGCAGTATGTCTTGCCTCAATTGCCCAGAGATTTTCCGGGAACCATCCTGATCGTGCAGCACATGCCCGAGGGGTTCACGGAAATGTTCTCGCGGCGGTTGGATGAGATTTCTTCGATTCGCGTGAAAGAGGCGCAATCGGGCGATTTGCTGTTGGCCGGACGAGCGCTGGTGTGTCCGGGAAGCCGGCACATGAAGGTCAAGAAGCTCCCGCTGGGTGATGTCGTCGTGCTCAGTGATGAGCCTCGGGTCAACGGGCACCGCCCATCGGTGGACGTGCTGTTCAAGAGCGTGGCCGAGGAATTCGGCGCCAAGAGTGTCGCGGTTCTGATGACAGGAATGGGAGAAGACGGGGCTCAGGGAATGGGGATGATTAAAGCAGCGGGCGGAATGACGATTGCGCAAAACGAAGAGTCTTGCGTAGTGTTCGGGATGCCGAAAGCTGCGATGGAGCGAGGATTTGCGGTGCGAATGGTGGGATTGGATGCGCTTGCCAACACCATCATGGCGCAGTCGATGCCCGAGCGCAAGGCGGGAAGCAACGAGACCGGTGAGGGCGGCAAAGCTGCCGGCGCTGGTAAAGACTAACTTCTCCGGTGACGAAAGTGGCCGGAGCTAACAGCGGCAGGAGGGTTGTGAGATGGAACAGTTTGTGCCTGTAAAACGAAGCAAAGATGGTCAGCCAGTCCGCTACCTGGTAGTGGATGACTCTGTCTTCGCACGCAAGAACCTGGCGCGGATGATCGAAACATTCGGCGGCCAGCTTGCGGGTGAGGCTGGGGACGGCGTTAGTGCCATCGCTGAATATGACCGCACCAATCCCGACATTGTGCTCATGGATATCACCATGCCGCAGATGGAAGGCATTGAGGCGGCCGAGAAGATTGTCCAAAAACATCCTGAGGCTCGAGTAGTCATGGTGTCATCCGTTGGCTACCAGGAGAACATTGTGGCGGCCTTACAGCGTGGTGCGCGCCATTTCGTGCAGAAGCCGGTAAAGCCGGAAGTTCTGTACGAAGTCATAAAGTACGTCATGGGAGACGATGGAGTGGTGGCCGGCGCCGCCGGCGCGGGAGCATGAAATGAAAATGGAGTTGATCCAGCCTTTCATCAATGCCGCAGATGCCGTACTGGCGCAGGGACTGCAAAGTTCAGTGGCGGTCGGCAATCTCAGCATGGAAGAAGAGGCTTATCGGCGCAAGGGAGTGGCCGCGCTTATCTGGATTACGGGAGACATCGAAGGACGAATCATCTTCGACCTCGACCCTGAAACAGCGGTGCGCGTGGCCAGCAAGTTTGCCGGAACCGACTTGCCGGAGACCGACGAACTGATTCGCGAAACTGTGTTCGAACTGGCGAATCAAGTGATCGGCAATGCCGTGACCGTGCTGAACGATCAGGGCTTCCATTTTCGCGTGCACCCACCGGTGCTCCACACCTCGGAACACGGACCCAAGGGCACGGAAGATACGGAAGCATTAGTGATGTGCTTCGAAACCGATAGGGGCAATGTATTCATGAATGTTGCCTTGCGCTACCGGACGGCGCACAAATTGGAAAGGCCGGCCGCAGTTGGTCAGATGTAAAACAGCGCGCGCAGTTCCAAAAGTTATGGCCCGGCCAGCAGGAAGACAGGATTCTGAGGAGGCGGTGTTCCACCCGGAGAAGAGGGTGGTTGGGCGCTCAGTGGCGCCGGCATGGTGAGCAATGCAGTATCGGTCGAAGTCGTAATGATGGTCGTATTCCCCGCGTCACAATTTCCTACGTAAATTCGCGAACTATCCGCGGCAGCCGCTATCGGGAGTTCATAAAATGTCTTGGCGGCGCATACCGATCCAACCGGCACGGACTGTAAGGAAACCTTCGTCTTGAGGCTGAGATTGGCTGCATTCAACACCGTAACGCTACCGGTCACTGTCGATCCGCTCACTGCGGCACTGGACACGTAGACACGGGTGCCATCCGGTAATGCAGCTAGCGAGATCGCATTGGCCACCGGCAACCCAGTGGCTGTCAGAGTATCGCTTGAAGCATCCAGGGATGTGAGGGTGCCGGCGACAGGATTGGTGACGTAGACCCGGTTCAACTTTGGATCGTACAGCATGAAGTCCGCTCCGACCCCGACCGAGACGGTGCCCACAACGGTGTCTGAAGCGGTATTAATCGCGGTAACGGTTCCAGCGCCCTGATCGAGCACGTAGATGCGTTGGCCGTCGCTGCGGGAAGTGATCCAGATGGGCGAGATCCAGGGATTGGAGATCGCAGGGTTGACGGATTTGTCGATGGTATTGATGCTGACCACGGAACCGTTGCTTGCGGAGCTCCCCTGATCGGCCACATACAGTTTTTGACCGTTGGGAAGTTCGGCCATCCCGACAGGATTGATTCCTACGGCGAGAATTGTATTGGTGACTGCATTGCTGGTGGTCGCGATTGCGAAAACGCTTCCACTTGAGTTGTCTCCGACCGCGCTTGCCACATAGACGGTGGCGGTTTCGGTACTGGCAACGAACGTAGGCATGGATCCAACAACGCCACTCGCGCTCTGGTTTGCTGCACTCACTCCGAAACTGTTCGCGACGGTGAATGTACCCGCGCCCACGGCTGTAATGCTGAAGACTCCATTGTCTGCCGCATCTTGCATGCTGGTGATGATGACCTTCATGCCGATCTGAAGTGCGGCACCGCTGGTCAAGGTGTAGGTATAGGTCGTGCTGGCAGCGCTTTGGGTTGCGGAAGAGATGGCAACGTTCGAGACGACCTGCTGAGGCAGGCTGACCGTAGTGACTGGCGTGGCAGCCGCGTCGGCAAACACTGAAACGGAGTTGTCAACGCTATTGGCGACATAGAGCCGGGTTGCGTTTTGGACCAGCGCTGCATGCACCGGGCGCAGACCGACCTGGGACTGGGAGATCGCAGTATCGCCGGAGACATCGACGGTAGTGCTAGCCCCAGGGTTGGTGATCCCATTCACGCTAAGTACGATGGCAACGTGACTAAACGCCGGGTTGGGTTGCGTGGGGGTAACCGGGTTGGCGACGGGGCGATAGTAATCACCGCAGGCGGGAAGCAAAACAATGAGACACGCCAGCGCGATCAAGCCTGCCAGACGAACGACTTTCATCGAGACTCCGGGCACAGTACGAGGTTCTGCATAGACGGTTAGAAGAATTAGTTATTTTATAGGCTGGTAGTAAGATGCGCCAGACGCGAGCTTTCAGCCCTCAGCCGTCAGGATTCAGCCCATACGGAGGATGGCCGAGATCAGAATGGTATAACGCCGTTGGATATTTGGAAGTTGGCTCTCAGTTATCCCTTGCCACGGGCGCGTTTTCCGGAGCCAGCTTCGCGGGCGGCGGCTGCCGGCTTTTTCTTTCCTTCCATTTCCGCCAGGCTGGCTTTGAGCGCGGACATCAGATCAACCACGGGCGCGAGTTTCTTGGGCTTCTCGACTTCGGCAATCTTGCCGCCTTCGAGTTTGGTCTGAATGAGATTCTTCAGGTTGTCCTGAAATTCGTCGTGATACTTTTCGGGCTCCCAGTCGGCAGCAAGCGCCTCAATCAACTGGTGGGCGACTTTCACTTCCGCGTCTTTCAACTCTACGTCCGGCGCCCCGAATCCTTCGACCTTGCGAACTTCTTCTTCGTAATACATGGTATGCAACATCATGCCGCCTTCGTGGGGGCGCAGGAACACGGTGTACTCACGATTGTGCATAGTGAGTTTCGCGATGGCGACGTATTCGCTTTCTTCGAGAGCCTTGGTTAACAAGGCGTACGGGCGGCGGCCGGCTTCTTCGGGAGACATGTAGTAAGACGATTCGAAGTAAACAGGATCGACGTCGCTGGCTTTCACGAATTCCAAAATCTCCATGGTCTTGGCGGTCTTGGGCTCGATTTTCTTGATCTCCTCCGGCTCGACGACGACGTATTCGCCCTTGCGGTACTCGAAACCCTTGACCATGTCACTGCGCTCGACAACTTGACCGTCGGCCTGGCAAACGTACTGCTGTTTGAGACGGGAGAGGTCGGTTCGATGCAACATGTTGAAGGAGATGCCGGAACTGCGCGCGCCGGAGAAAAGGCGCACGGGCATTGAAATGAGACCGAACGTAAGATATCCAGACCAAACGGAGGCCGCCATGTTTCACCCCGAAGAATCGCTAGGCGCCAGAGCCGCGCCGAACGTGAGTCTAAACTACAACGAACATTTTGATGCACAAAGGTCGCGCCGGTAACCCCAAGTCAAAGCACGACGCGGTGGGCTCGCCTTTTATCCGACCCAATATATCGTAGTATCTACATTGATTCCGGGCAGTTGCACTAGAAATGCACATGAGCGGTTTACATCAAGCCCACCAAAACTGGCCGGGGTTCGCGCCCTGGATGGCCGTAGTCATAACTCTCGTGTTCACCGCCGCGGCCCGGTGGGTGCGGGGAGTGAGCCGGTCGGGCGCTATTGCCGGTGCTGCCGTGTGCTTCATTCTGTCTCTCTATGCGGGGCCGGGGGGAGTCCTCGCTCTGGTATCTGTTTTTGCGCTGGCCTGGACCACCACCCGCTTCGGCTACCAGCGCAAGCGTACTTTAGGAACTGCCGAAAAGACCGATGGAAGAACCGCCTCACAGGTACTGGCGAACCTTAGTATCGCCGCGATTTTTGTCGGATTGTTCGGAGTCACGGGTTTTCCATTCTTTCTACTCGGAATGAGTGCAGCCCTCGCGGAGGCTGCGGCTGATACGGTTTCCAGCGAACTGGGGCAGGCGCGCAATGAAAAAGCCCGGCTTATTACGACATGGGAGGAAGTTTCGGCAGGCACCGACGGGGGGATTACGGGGGTGGGCACATTGGGAGGAATTCTGGCGGCGGTGCTGGTGGGATCGGTCTGCGTAATGTCAGGGCTTCTCCCTGCGCATGAGCTGTCATTGTGTGTTGTCGCGGCTGTATTTGGGATGATGGCTGACAGTTACATGGGCGCATTACTGGAACGGCGCCGACTGCTCAACAACGACATGGTGAACTTCCTCGGCACACTTCTGGCAGCCGCGGTCGCGATCGCCCTGGGCTGATTCCGGGGCCGCATTGCGCGCTCTCCCGGCGGGCATGTCCTGTAGTTCCTAGTGTTTAGGGATATCTCCGTAGAAAATGAAAGCACCTTCAACCAGAGGAAAAGCATCTTAGAAAAGGAATGAAGATCCGCACCTTCATCATAGGCTGTGTTCTGGCTCTAGCCCTGCTTCTGTTCGGACAGCGGCATCAGGAGAGCGGCCCACGATCGGATTATCGCGCGATCATTGACTTGACACACGGCGTGGGTCCGGCAGGGCCGAATTACGAAATCACCGAAAAGCCAGTCTTCCAGGCCCACACGGTCGCTACGATCGACAAGGATGGCTACTTCGCGCGGGACATCTCTCTGCCCGAGCATTTCGGAACGCACCTGGATGCGCCGGCGCACTTCGTCAAGGGGTTATGGACGGTTGACCAGATTCCCGTGGAGCGGCTGGTCGTGCCTCTCAGCGTTATCGATGTAAGCGCTGGTGCCAAGAACAATTCCGACTATCAGGTAACGGTTGAGGACGTTGCGAAGTTCGAACAAGCGCACGGGCAGATTCCCCAAGGTTCGGTGGTAATTGCCGGGACGGGATGGGAGTCGAGATGGAATTCGGTCAAGGATTACCGGAACGCTGATGCGAGTGGCACCATGCACTTCCCCGGATATTCGCAAGAAGCGGCGAAATTTCTGGTGGAGGGCCGCAACGTGGTTGGGCTCGGCATCGATACGCTGAGCATTGACTATGGCCCGTCGAAAGACTTCCCTGTTCATCACTACACGCTGAGTCACAGTTTGTATCACCTGGAAAACGTCGCCAACTTAGACCATGTTCCTGCTTCCGGCGCGACGGTCGTGGTTGCGCCGATGAAGCTCGAGGGTGGCTCGGGCGGTCCGGTGCGGATTCTGGCTCTGGTTCGCTAGAAACGCAGATTCCTCGTCGTATCACTCCTCGGAATGACAAATTCTTAGTCTGCAATCTTGAGAAGAGAATTTCTGCAGCCTGCTGATCTCGGCGTTCATCTCAGGTTCGAAAGGGGGAGGAAACGATGAGCGACCCACGTTATCCGATTGGGAAATTCGAATACACCGGACCCAACGATGAAAAGCAAAGGGCAGTTCTGATCGGCCAGATTGAGCAAGCGCCTGGCGCATTGCGTGCGGCGATCAAGGGGCTGACGCCCCAGCAAGTCGAGACTCCATACCGCGAGGGGGGCTGGACGGTGCGGCAGGTGGTGCATCATGTGCCAGAAAGCCACATGAATGCATACATTCGATTCAAACTGGCTCTGACAGAGGACGAACCTACCATCAAGCCCTACATGGAAGATCGCTGGGCGAAGCTGGAAGACGTGAAGATCACTCCGCTGGAAACCTCAGTGAGCTTGATGGAGTCACTGCACGATCGATGGGTGCGGGTGTTGCGGCACATTCGGCCCGAAGAGTGGAGTCGAAAATTTCGTCACCCTGAAATGGGAGAAATGACGCTCGACAAGACCTTGTCCCTTTATGGATGGCACGGACGGCACCACGTCGCCCACATCACGGAATTACGCAAGAAAATGGGTTGGTAATTATCTGGTGATGTGCAACTGCCACAGGGTGAAGCTGAGGGCCTCGCGCAAAATCGCCAGGGCACGTTGAAAGACGGAGTGCGGGCGCGAGTCCGGCCGTGGCGCGAGATAGACCTCGATGCCCTCGTGCGCCATCAATCGTCCGATTCGAAAAACGTGGTACGCATCGCTCACGGCCAGACAGGACGTCATGTGATTGGCACGCATGATAGTCGCGACTCGGGCTGCTGATTGAGCAGTATCGGAGCCTTGGGTTTCGGCAATGAGGCTGGACTCGGGAATTCCGCGATGCAAAAGGTAGTCGTGGCCGACCTGACCTTCGCTGAAGCTCGGATCCGTACCGGCCCCGCCGGTGGTAATGACGACTGGGGCCAGACGCTGCTGAAAGAGTTCGTAGGCGTGGTCGAGGCGCGCGCGGTAGACGGGAGAAGGATGGCCGGAATATTCTGCCGCGCCAAAAACAATGATCGCCTGAGCGTGGCGCAACTGCTGCACGCTGGCGGCACGGTCGATCTTAATCCCAAGGGAAACCAGGTAGGCCAAAACGGCCAATAGGAGCAAGGCGCAAAACCGGCGTCCCGCATGAATTTTACAGGATTGGCGCGTCGCCAGTTGTGTCATCCTTGTGCGAAGAACTCGGAGATCTCCTGCGAAGGAATCGCACCTTCACGAATGATCTTCCAACGAGCTTCCTCGTCGGTGAGGTCAACGATGGTGGAAGCGACCTCGCGAGGAGATGTGCCGCCATCGACAATGATGGAAATTCGGCCTGCCAGCTGATCACGCACCGCGATGGCAGTGCTGCATTCGCTTTCACCGCTTAGGTTGGCGGAAGTCGCGGTGATGGGGATCTGCGCCGCCTGCACGACCGCCAACGGGATTTTGGCTGCGGGCACGCGAAGAGCCACATTGCCGGTATTGGCAGTTACCTTGAGCGGGAGGCGGGATGCGGCCTTGGCGATGATGGTCAGTGGTCCAGGCCAGTAACGGCGAGTGAGCCGGTAGAACTCCTCAGGCAAGGGTTTGCAGAGGTCCTCAGCCTGGTCAACGCTTTCGATCAGCAGGGAAAGAGGCTTGTGGCGCGAGCGGGACTTGATGTCGTACACGCGGTCAACGGCACGCAGATTGAACGGGTCGGCCGCAAGGCCATAAAAGGTGTCGGTAGGCATACCGAGAACTTCGCCGGCGCGAATCTGGTCGGCGGCATAGCGAACAAGAGAGGCTTCCGGTTTTTCGCTGCTGATTTTAACGATTTCTGGGCGCACACGCGTCCTTCCCGGCGATATTTCGGAATGGCGAAAACTAACATACCACGAGCGGGGAGTGCAAGGAGAGACAAACAGGTATGATTTCAGCAGGAAAGCCGAGTTGAAGCTAACGTCCAACTATGCTGCGGAGACGCGGTTGCGCCGGGTGGAGGGCCGTCACAATCCATTGCTGAAGGAGGTACGAAAAGCCTTCGCGCACGCACAATGCACCGAGGACGGCTATTGCGCAATTGAGGGCTTGCACATCGTCGAGGAAGCAGTCCGCAGTGGTCTTAAGTTTCGCGCGGCTCTATTCAGCGACTCAGCGGCGACGTTAGCCAAGCGACTGTTACCACAGTTCGGAGCGCATGTGGAGACGGCGATTCTGCCGGACAAGATCTTTGCTGGAGTGGTTCCGAGCGAGACGCCTCAAGGTGTGGCGGCGCTCGTCCGATTCAAGGCGTTCAGTTTGGAGGATGTGCTGAGCAGAGCGCAGGCCGGAGCGCTGGTGGCGATCGCGGGAGTGCAAGACCCGGGCAATCTAGGAACAATTTTGCGTTCGGCGGAGGCGTTCGAAGCTGGAGGCATCCTGCTGGGCGAAGGAACGGCGAGTCACTTCAATTCGAAGACGATTCGGGCTTCCGCAGGTTCGGTGTTCCGATTACCAATTGTTAAGGCAGCTTTGACAGAGAACTTAAGAGCGACGCTTGGGCAGGGGATTCGTTTGATTGCTACGTCGTCGCACAAAGGCACGGCGTTGCCGGACGCTAAGCTGACGGGCCCGCTCGCCATTTTTGTCGGGAACGAAGGCAGCGGACTTTCGCGCGATTTGCTTAAGCAGATGGATGAAATCGTGGTGATCCCGCACTCATCCAAGGTGGAGTCGTTAAATGCGGGTGTGGCGGCGAGCCTGGTGCTGTATGAAGCGGCGAGGCAAAGAGATTTTTGATTTCAGACTGAAAATGCTCTATGGGTCTTTTTGAAACAGTTCCGATGCCGGATCGGGGTGCCGATCGCACGCGGCCGCTGGCGGATCGAATGCGCCCACGGACGCTCGACGAATTTGTGGGGCAGGAGCACCTGGTTGGTCCGGGCAAGCCGTTGCGCACGCAGATTGAGCGCGATGATATGGGGTCGCTGATCTTCTGGGGGCCTCCGGGAACCGGGAAAACCACGCTGGCAAAGATCATGGCCGGCATGACCAAGGCGGACTTCATCGAGTTCTCCGCGGTGCTCTCGGGGATCAAAGAGATCAAGCAGGTGATGGCGGATGCGGAACGAGCACGGCAATACGGCACCCGGACGATCGTTTTCATTGATGAGATTCATCGCTTCAACAAAGCGCAGCAGGATGCGTTTTTGCCACACGTTGAAAAGGGCAATATCCGGCTCATTGGCGCGACCACGGAGAATCCATCGTTTGAAATTATTTCGGCACTGCTTTCGCGAAGCAGGGTTTACGTTCTCAAACCGCTCACGGAGGAGCAGATTGTCACGTTGCTGAAGCGCGCACTCGCGGATGTGGAACGAGGGCTTGGAACGCTGAAGGTAAAGGCTTCAGACGAAGCCCTGGCCAAAGTTGCCGCGTATTCCAGTGGCGACGCCCGCAGCGCGTACAACGTGCTGGAGGTGGCGGCGGGACTTGCGAGAGCGCAGGTTGAGGAGAAAGCCACCGCGGAAATTACCGATGAGATCGTGCAGGACGCGCTGCAGAAGCGGGTCCTGCTTTATGACAAAAGCGGAGAAGAGCATTACAACCTGATCTCGGCGTTGCATAAGTCAGTGCGCAACAGTGATGCCGACGCGTCTTTGTACTGGCTGGGCCGGATGCTGGAGGCGGGTGAGGACCCGCTGTACATTGCGCGGCGAGTGGTGCGGATGGCAGTGGAGGATATTGGGCTTGCCGACCCGACTGCGCTCGCTCTGTGCATGGCGGCGCGAGATGCGGTGGACTTCATCGGGATGCCGGAAGGCAATCTCGCGCTCGCGCAGGCGGTTGTTTACCTCGCGCTGGCCCCGAAATCAAACGCGTTGTACAGCGCCTATTCCGATGTGCAGCAGGATGTGGAACGAACCGCGGCTGAACCCGTGCCGTTGCATTTGCGAAATGCACCAACGGGATTAATGAAGGGACTGGGGTACGGCGAGGGCTACAAGTATGCCCATGATTTGGAGGGTAAAGTCGCGGACATGCAGTGCCTGCCCGACAACCTGCGCAACCGGGTCTACTACCATCCGACAAAAGAGGGTCAAGAGAAGCGCATTCGGGAGCAAATGGATGAGATACAACGAAGGCGGTCCGCCTCCAAGAAGCCTGGCACCGAATCAGGCGAGGACTAGGTTGTTGTTCGCCGATTGTTTGCCCCGTCAATTGCGTTCTGCATGGCACAAAATCTGAATCGAAGGCGGCAGTCCGGACATCTGAATGGAAGAGCGTAAGTGCCGTATCTGCCTTAACTTAGTATCCCTTCAAGGAGAAGCCAAATGGCAACTGCACCGCGAATTCCGATTCCTTCTATTCCTCCCCGCCCGCTGCAGATCGATCAGGTAGAAGACCTGCTGAAATTGCAAAAAGCGGCGCAGGGAATCTCGTCGATTCTTGACCTGGACGAGCTTGTCGACAAAGTCGTCAATGACATTGCGCGGTCGTTTGGCTGTATTGACGCAGACATTTATTTGCACGACCAAGTACGGGGGGAGTTGGTGCTGGCGAGCGCCTGCGGTTGTGATGGCTGCGCGGCGCACGGACCCGGCCACAGCTTGAAGATCGGCAAAGAAGGAATGGTTGGCCACGTGGCAGCGACGGGGCAGATGCGGTATGCACCGGACGTTCGACTGGATCCCTACTACATCGGGTGCGAGGAGGCGACTCAGTCGGAAGTGGCGATTCCGCTCCTGGTGGATGGTCAACTGGTGGGAGTTTTCAGCACGTCTCATCACGAACTGGATGCGTTCCCGCCAGAGCAACTGCGCCTGCTGCAGGCGTTATGCAAGGACGTTGCGGTGGCGGTGCATAATGCTCGACGCTTTCAAAACGAACGAAGGCAACGCGAATTGATGAGCCACGAGGTGCGCGAGGCACGGGCCATTCAGCAGGCACTGTTGCCGAAAGCTTCACCTTTTGTGCCCGGATTTGAGATCTCGGGATTGTCAATCCCGGCGGGCGCGGTGGGAGGCGACTGGTACGATTTCATTCCCCTCGACAAGGAACGATGGGGATTGGTGCTGGCGGACGTCTCTGGCAAAGGCACGGCGGCTGCGCTGCTGATGTCGGCGACACGAGGCATGTTGCGATCTCTGGCTGAGGCGCACTGTTCTCCGTCAGAGGTGCTTGCAAAATTGAATTGCCTGCTGGTCGGCGATTTTCCTGCCGGGCGATTTGTCACGATGGTGTACGCGGTACTTGATCCGGCAAATCGGACGATCACGTTCGCAAATGCAGGACATCTGCGTCCGTTGCTCATCGAAAACGGCGTGCCTACTTTCCTGGATACGGAAAGAGGATTGCCGCTGGGAGTGGCGTCTGGAGACTTTTCAGAGGTCGAAGTGAAACTGGAAAAGGGATCGCGGCTGGTTTTTTACAGTGACGGGATCACGGAAGCCGAAACCGCCCAGGACCAAGAGTACGGAGCGGATGGGTTGCGCCAACACATGACGAAGCCGGAGTCTTCGGCAGAGAGTCTTCTGGCAGATGTGCGATCTTTCGTAGACGGTAAGGGGCTGCGCGACGACGCCAGCGTGATTCTGGTGCAGGCGTAATCACGTTTGGGCGGGAGTTTTCTCGGCTAGCCGCAGCAGGAACAGGGCGCGAAGATCTGTGATTGCGTGCAGGAACATTGGCAAGAGCAAATTGCCTGATCCGAGGAAGAGAACAAAAAACAGAACTGCCAGCACGCCGGTTCCGATGGCGGCAATGGGTCCCTGATAAAGGTGCCCAAGTGCAAAGAACACACACGCGATAAAGATGGCCACGCCCAAATCCAACCGCCAGGGATCATTGTGCAGGTATTGAAGAAGGAAGCTACGAAAGAGACTCTCTTCGCAGACTCCAGCGGTGATCGAGAGTAGTACCCACCATCGGCGCTCTTCCGGTGTGTGCGGGAGAAAGAAGCGTAGCTTCTCGAGGGCGCGCGATAAATTGGCGGCCGCGCCCGGCTTACGCTGCAGAAGGATCAGGGGCCCTACCAGCGCAAGAAATGCGGCAATGGCCACTATTCCCGCCGTAACAGGACCCGGCAGCCAACTGACACTGAGACGATCGCGGTGAGCCCAGAACAATTCTTGCGGACCCATCAGCCAGGCGGCTGCGATGGTAGCTGCCCATAACCAACTGAAGATGAATCTATAAACTCGGATTCGGGCGTGTGGGTCGGTGGTTTTCTTGAGGCGGCCGATTGCCCGCTGATCCAGGATGTTGAACACGATCAAGAGGGCGACCAGGAGATGAGTTGCTTTGATGTGCATGGCTAGCGAAAACGCGCGCGATGCTCCTTGAGAATACAGCGGTCCATGATCACGAAGCTTCCAGCCTTGCGGGCCTTTTCAGCCGCCGCTTCGTTAATCACTTGTTCCTGCATCCAGATCACGGGGACTTTGATCCGGATCGCCTGGTCCACGACTTCCTCGACGAACTCGGATCGTCGAAAGATATTCACGATATCGATCTTTTCCGGAACATCGAGCAAGGAGGCGTAGGCTTTCTCGCCGAGCGCCTCGGTAATTTGGGGATTCACGGGAATAATTCGGTAGCCATGAGTCTGCATGTAAGCGGAGACGCCATGACTCGGGCGCAGGGGGCTATCGGAGAGTCCGACAACGGCGACGGTCTTGCTACGCGTCAATAGCTCGGTGATCGGATCGGATGCTACCGCCATAGAACAGCCATTGTAGCGGAAGAGTACGCTAGCTCTTCTTGGTGACGTCGAGTTTCTGGCGGAACATCTTGGTGGCGAGTTTGCGGACGGTGTCGGAGACCTCTTTATTGCCGGACAGGTGGCGAAGATCCTGGATGAGCAGATTCTTCATCAGGCCGAGAGAAACATCGATGGGAGTGCGTGGATTAAAAGTGAGATTGCGGACAACGGGATACATCTTCATGAAGCGTCGCTTCATGGGAATCGCCCGCAGCACCGCCTCCAAAACATTTTTCTGACCAGCGAATTTCTCAACTTCGCCGTCGGTGACCTTGGGCGACTCCAGGACGGCGAGAGCGACGATCTTGGTACCGTCGCGGATTAACAGGGAGCGCTCTTCCTTGTTCCCTTTCATCGCCAGCTGGATGCGACCTTTGATGTCGAGCTTGGAGATTTTTTGGAGAGCGCTACCGCGCTGCTCGTCGGCGGAGAGGATCCATTTCTTATCGGGTGCTCGTTTTGCAGCGGCTGCTTGGTGGTCGTGGGACTCTGCGGCCACCGGCTCGACGTGAGATTCGACGGCAGAAGCGGTCGATTCCATTAACCCGACGACTGGCTCAAAGGACTTTCCGGCTTCGGCGGCGATCTCGGAGGCGTGTTCGGTCACGTAGGCATTAACAGTTTCGTCGGACACGTCACCGTCGTGTTCCGGGGAACCGCTGCCGGGGTGCATCCCGGGTTGCTCGCCGGCGTCTTGCCCCAAAGATTCAAGCTTTGCCTGCACGAATTGAACTTCGTTGTCTTTAAGATTCGGACTGGCCGCAAGTACTCCCAGAATCGCCGCCGATTGCAGGACGCGAGGGCTTTTGAGTAGTGCCTCCAGTTGCTCGCGAGATGCTACGGCGGCAAGCTTCAGGATCGATGCTTCACTGGTTGCGGAATTCTCCAATAAGAGCGGGAGAACGATCGGGCGCAGATTCTGCGGGTCAGTGAGGTAATCCAACACGTCCTTCGAGGTGGCTGGATTAGCAGCGGCTTCGCGGGTTGAGGCTTCATCCCAGCCTGCCAGCGTCAAGCGCGCCTTTTCAGCAAAAACCTTATTGTGCATGGCGAGATAAACCAGGATTTCGATCATCTCCTGTGGAGGGACCGACAGCGCCCCCTTGGCGGCGGACTGGACCAGATTGGCCGGCACGGCAGAAGCACGGATGAGATCGAGCATGCGAGGCATAGGTCAGGGCGCAGTTGTGCGCACCCTTCAGCATTACGCAGAGGCGTCCATCCTTGCCAGAGATTTCGAGGTGAGTAACGTTACGATGGTGACTGGCGCGTCAGTGCTTCGTGCGTTGTCGAACAGCAGTCTCCAACTCCGCGACGAGGCGCTCCAATTCAGCGGTCAACCGGTTGGGATGGCCGCGCTTGAATTCGTCAGCCAGGGCACGGTAATACCAAAGAGTGCCATCACGCCTGCCGCTGAACCGCTCCCAAACCACCTCGCCGAATTCGTAATAGTCAGCAAGGATGCGGCTGACGTTGTGCACTTTGTCCGCGGTTGAAACGAGGCGAGTATCGGCATCTGCAGTTTCCAGGTGCTTGATGTAGTCTTCTTTGCGCTTGCGCCAGGGCGGTTTCGGATCGAGATCGGTGTCAGTGCAGCCTTCGACAATGTGCAGAACGCGATCGCCAAAATGCTGACGGATTTCTGCACGGCTGGCGGCACCGCAATCCTCAATGACGTCGTGCAAGAGAGCCGCAATTGCCAACTCTTCGTCGCCACCCGCCTCAAGAACCAACCCGGCGACGCTCATCAGGTGTGAGATGTAGGGTACGGTCGTTCCTTTACGTCCTTGCGTTCCGTGCTTCCGGCGGGCAAAGAGCAAGGCTTCGTCGAAACGATTGGTTAGAGGAATCGCACCCGGGCTCACGCTTGTTTCTCTCCGCGCCGCATTTGCAGATAGGCGCGGATGAAGGGCTGGAGATCGCCATCGATAACGCGGTCCACATCACCAACTTCCATTTTGGTTCGGTGATCTTTGATCAGGCGATACGGTTGGAGAACGTAGGAACGGATCTGCGATCCGAAATCGATATCGAGTTTCGAGTCTTCAATTTTCCTGGTGGCCTCGCGCTTCTTTTCCATTTCATGCTCGTAGAGCTTCGAACGCAGCATGCTCATGGCGCGGTCTTTGTTTTTGTGTTGCGATCGCTCATTCTGACAGGCGGCGACAATGCCGGTGGGAATGTGCGTGATACGAACGGCGGAATCAGTCGTGTTGACGTGCTGGCCGCCCTTGCCGCTGGAGCGGTACGTATCGATGCGGATATCTTCCGGGCGAATTGTTAAATCAATGCTGTCGTCGATCTCCGGAGAGACAAAAACACTGGCGAACGACGTATGCCTGCGTTTGGCCTGATCAAAGGGAGAAATACGGACCAGGCGGTGCACACCAATTTCGCTCGTCAATAATCCGAAAGCGGATTCGCCATTTACGGCGAAGGTGGCCGATTTCAAGCCGGCTTCTTCGCCGGGCTGATAGTCGTACAAGACAGTCTGAAAGCCCTGACGTTCAGCCCATCGCAGGTACATGCGCAACAACATGTCGGCCCAGTCCTGAGATTCAGTGCCGCCGGCGCCGGGGTGGATAGTGACGATGGCGTTGCGTGCATCGTTTTCGCCGGAGAGCAGAGTTTCCGTTTCGAGTTGATCGACGCGCCCACGTAACGAATCGATTTCGCGACGGAGGTCGTTGTCCACGGTCTCACCTTCGCGCGCCAACTCGAAATAGGCGGAGATATCATCGGTGCGACGAAGCAGATCGGCTTCGGTGGCCAACATGTGGTCGAGGCGCTTCTTCTCGCGCATGACCTGCTGGGATTTTTGTGGGTTCGACCAGAAATTCGGGTCGGCGGTCTGTTTTTCGACTTCGGCTAGTTGTTTGCGGAGGGTATCGGCGTCAAAGGTACTCCCGAAGTTCGCGGACTTTGTCCTTCAAGACTGCATATTCCTGCTCGAGTTCTTCAACCATGGATTTGCTCTGCCTTCTTGCGAACTAGCACGCGCATAAGAAGCGCTGCCACACAAATTATCGCACAGAGATAAGCAAACCAATCTCCATGCTGGGTGTAGAAGGTGATTTCGTTGGAAATTGCATAGGGTGCGTCGAGCGCAGCACGCGTTTTTCGCGGAATGCTGGCGATGATGCGGCCATAGGGATCGACCGAAGCAGTAACGCCAGTATTCGTGTCCAGCAACAGCCAGCGGTCGTTTTCAACGGCGCGCATGCGGGACTGCTTGAGGTGTTGGGCGTAGGCGCCGCTGTCGCCATACCAGCCGTCGTTGGAGAGATTCACCAGCACTTGCGCCCCCTGCACCGCAGATTGGCGGACTTCGTCGGGGAAGATGGACTCATAGCAGATGAATACGCCGAGCCGAGTGCCGGGTGTTTGTAGCGGGGCACGCGAACTGCCGGGAACGAAATCACCGACCTCTTTGGTCAGGCCACCGGCAAAGGCGAAGATGCGTTTGAAGGGGACATACTCACCAAATGGCACGAGATGCACTTTGTCGTAGCGCGACAGCCATTCTCCGGACGGGCCCACGAGTTGGGCGGAGTTGTAGACTCTGGTGGCTTGCTCCGGATTCTGGCTGGCATTACGAATACCGATCGCGCCGGCAAGGACTGAAGCATTCGCCTGCCGCGCCAAATTACTGAGAGCATCGCGAAAGCTCGGGTCACTGGTGTAGAAGGGTGCCGGCGATTCCGGCCAGACGATGAGGTCTGAGCGGCTAGCCGGATCTGCATTGAGGCTGACGTTGGTGAGGTCGCGCAGGGTCGAATCGAAATACTCTTTGGTCCAATCAGCGCCTTGCAAGATGGGAACGTTGGCTTGTACCAAAGTGGCTTTTTTATCGGAGACGGCAGCCGGTGCGGGAACCACGCGACCTAACTGCAGAACGACGGCGGCGGCAAGGCCGGCCCAAAGCAAACGCTTGCGATTCTCACGATGGACCAGGAATGCGGCAGCCAGAGCCGAATTCACCACCATAACCTCGAACGAAATTCCGTAAACACCCGTGACTGTGGCAATCCGGCTGAGTGGAATGTTGTCGACCTGGGCGATACCGAGCAGATCCCAGGGAAAGCCAGTGATCCGAGTGCGGGCCAGCTCGACGGCGACCCAGACGACCGGCGCGAGCACCAAAGCTCGGCGGCTGAAGGGGCTGTCCCCGGCGAGCCAGGTGATCAGTAAGCCGAAAAGGCCGTGATAGAGGGCAAGGTACAGGCAAAAGAGAATCAGAACTCCGATGGCGGCTGGCGTGTTCAAGCCGCCGTACTGGCGCATGGTGTTAAAGATCCAGTAGCAGGTGCCGGCGTACCAGAGAATCCCGCAAACGTAGGCGAGCAAGAAACCTTGTAGAGGCCTGGCCGGTAGAAGTTTCATTCCTGCGCGAAGCTGAAGCGTGCCGGGCATGCGGGCGCGCAGAAGCGCGATGAGTAATGGCGTTATGGCGACCCAGCAGAACAAGTAGAGATTCGGTAACGGGAAGATCAGGATTTGCAGCCCGGCAGATAGGAGGACCATTAGCCAGGCATTCTTATGAATCTCGCGCACAAGGCAGGATAACAAACCGGGGAAACCAGCCATCAAGATTAGAACAAGCGCTGCTTTACGAAGTCTGCGATTTCGTCGGTGACGTAGTTTGGCGGCAGAATGCGAAATATTGGGCATGAAGCCACAGGTTTCAAGGAGACTCCTGACCAAGCCGGCTTGGCTTCGTCGGTCGACTCGTGCAGGATGACGGCGTCGGCGTGATCGAGAAATTCCTGGGCAGACCGTTTGAAATCCGGCCTGGCGGGATCCAGGACCGCTAAATAGAGGTCCGGACGAACGAACTTGAGAATGCTGTTCGATTCAAGAATTGCATTCTTAGCTTGGGATAGCTTTTCACGAACCGTTGGCATGGCTTCGGCTAAGCGTCCCTGCTCAGTACGGACCCACCAAGATTTTTCCGCGCCAGCGATCAGGAAGCGCGACGTATCGGATTCACCGGAACGATCTCGCTCTTCAGTGATGGCCCAGCTATGATCGTCGGTGGCACAGTCGCAGGATTGGCCGCTTTGCGAGCACACTCCGTGGCCGTATTGCGTGATCTTGAATGCGGTCCAGTGATGATTCGGAAGTGCGGAAATCAGGCCAGCGACCACGCTGGTCTTGCCTACGCTTCGGGAGTGACCGCCGATGACAACGATTGCCATAATCAGTCGTGGCCGAGAGGGCCGCGCCGCTATTCTTTCTTCGAGATTCTTGCCAGCATCGCTAACTGTTTCAAATATTCTTTGATGGGACGCGCCGGCGTGCCCCAGAAAATTACGCCTTTGCCGCGAATCACCTTTTTGCTTGGAACGCCGGTTTGAGCGCCGAGAATGGCACCGTCTTCGATGCGAACGCGATCGGCGATGCCCACCTGTCCACCCATGACGACATCGTCGCCGACGATCACGCTGCCAGAAAGTCCGGTCTGGGCGGCGATGACCACGTCTTCTCCAACCTGCACGTTGTGTCCAATATGGACGAGATTGTCGATTTTCGTGCCCCGCTTGATGCGGGTGACTTGCAGCGCGCCGCGGTCAATGGTCACGTTTGCCCCAATTTCGACGTCGTCTTCGATTTCGAGTCGTCCGATCTGGGGGAATTTTTCGTAACGGCTGGTAGCAGGATCGTGAACGTAGCCGAAACCATCGCTGCCCAGGACGGTGCCCGCGTGTACGATCACGCGGTTGCCGACCCGTACGCCGGGATAGAGAGTTACATTGGGATGAAGTTCGCAGTCTGTGCCGATGGAGGAGTCTGCGCCGATCACACTGCCGACGCCGATGAAGGTTTTCGCGGCAATCTCGACGCGTTCTGAGATGACAACCCGCTCTGCGATTGTGACGCTGTCATGCAGACACGCCGTCGGATGAACGATCGCGCTGGGATGGATTCCGGGAGCGTGCTCGATTTTGGGACGCAGCAACTGCGCGGCTTTGGCAAATGCGAGCCGAGGTTGAGGGCAGATAAGCAGGGGCTTGTTCGTTGAAGCTTGAGAGGCAAAGGTTCCAGCAATCACAGCTGAGGCGCCGGAGCGCAGGGCCGCGGATAGACCCTTTTCCTCGTGCACAAAAATCAGATCTCCGGATTTCGCGCCAGAGATGCTGGAGATGCCCGTCAGCCGCGCCGTTCCATTCCCGATCACGCGTGCCTGAATGAAATCGGCGACTTCCTGGACCGTGCGTTCCATTAGACATTTTGATACGTTTGCCGCGGGAACGCAAAGCCGAGACTAAAATCTTGGCATGGAGCGAAAGATCTTCTGGATCTGCTTCGCCGTGCTGGGACTGGTTGCGGACGTCGTGCTGCCGCTCTGGTGGGCGCTCATAGCTACGATTCCCATTATTTACGTGAGCTGGTGGGTGGCGTACCGGAGCGACTGGTTTTGAATGGGACGGTTCAATACAGCGGCGGTTGTCCTTCCGGCCGGGTCTTCCAGCGGCGATGGACCCAGAGCCACTGATCGGGATAACGACGAACGTAATCTTCGATGATCCTGGTGAATTGCGCAGTATTCGCGACGGCATCGGCATCGTCGTCCCCGGTACGAATCAACTGAACCGCCGGATCAAAGCGAAGCCGATACTTGCGCAATGCGCGATCCCAAACAGTGAAGCCGGGAACCACGGCGGCGTCGGTTCGCAGGGCAATTCGGGCCAAGCCACTAGCTGTACAGGCAGGAATACCGAAGAAATCGACAAAGATTCCCTGCGGAGGGGTCATGTTCGTATCCATGAGGATGCCGACGGTTTCACCGGCTTTCATTGCGGAAAGCAATCCGCGGACAAAGTCATCCTTGGGAACCATCGAATTGCCGTGCATGGTGCGATACCAGCGTGTCAGGCGATCGAGATAGAGGTTGTCGAGCGGGCGCATAACGACGTGCAGGGGATAGCCGTTCAAAGAGTGAGAAAAGGCAGAGAGCTCCCATCCGCCGAGGTGCGCAGTCAGGAACAGGACACCTTTGCCTCGGGCGAAGGCGCGTTCAAAATTCTCGAATCCGTCGTAGACCACGACCTTGCTAACGTTCTGCTTGGTGTATTTCGGGAAGAGGCAAACTTCTGCGGTCTGGCGCCCGAAGGAAGTGAAGACTCCGCGAAGAATCTTTGCCTGCTGGTGTCGAGTCTTGTCGGGAAATGCTAGAGACAGATTTCGCATGCCCACGCGCCTGAGGCGCGCATGCAATGAGTAAACGGTCCAAGCCAGGGCGATTCCCGCAGCACGAGCCAGGGGACGCGGCAAAGCGCCGATGAACTTGATGAGCAGCCACGCGAGCGCGTACTCAAGTCGCTGACGCATGAAAGAGGAATGCGTGACAGTAGCACCCGCGAATTTGGCCTGTCAACGCGATGAAGGTTACTTGGCGGCTGCTTCCTTCGCCCATTTGGCGAGGGTCGACAAGAACGGGTAGGCGGATTGAGGAGCCTCGGCCTGGCCTTCGAGGGCAGCTTTTGTGCTGACCATGTGTCCGTAGAAGTCCCGTGTACTGTTCTTGTCCTGCTTGATTACGGCGCCGTCGAGGGCGATGCCGGCAAACACGCCACGCGCACGGGAATAGCTCAGAATCTGGGCACGCAATTTCCAATCCGTATCCGCGGCGGCATGACGGCCGACTGGACCGGCGGCAACACTGGCATCGCCGCCGAGTTTGAACTTGCTGGAGAGCAGCTTGTGCATGCCGTCGTAATTCATGACCAGCATGACCAAATCGACGGCCTGTCCGCCAATCTGAAGTCCGAAGCTGCCACCTTCGACGGTGAAAAAAGCCGGGGCGCTCCAGCCCTTGGTCGTGCGGCAACTGGCGACGCCGCGTCCGAAGCGGGCGCCAAGAATGAAGCCGCCGTTGAGCATCGTGGGCACTACGGCTACGCATTCAGCAGATCCTAAGACGTCCTCAGGAATGCCCTGGTCAGGGGCGCTTTGGATTTCGTTCAGGACATCAGCGGCGGCTTGAACGCGATCCGCTGCTTTGCTGTCCTTCGCCTCCTCGGCAAAACAAGCCACGAGCAAACACACCACCACGCACATGAGAGCAAGTTTCTTCATTGGGAAGTCTCCAGTTTGTTGGGAAGAGCAAGATTGATTCTAGAGGATTCCGCGATGTGGAAAAGCGGTTGCGGGAAGGAGTGGTGACTGGCTTGGTGCGGCGACTGGGGGTAAAAAAATTCGGGGTCGGCAACGGCGACCTAGTCCCCGCTCCCAACCCCGTCTCCCAGGTTCTGTGGTAGGTGAAGCGAGTATGCGTCAGAGAGGGCGAAGCGGCAAGATTACCAAGGTCACTGTACTTGGGTAACGGCGAAACTCGGCCTATTTCGCCGTCACGAGCGAATGCGTAATTGCATGAACGGAAAGGGCGATGCGGTTTTGGACGCCCACTTTGCGCATGAGCTTAGCGACGTGCGCCTTGACGGTTCGCTCTTCGATGCCGAGGGCAGAGCCGATCTCTTTGTTGGAGCGGCCCGCGACCAGCATTTCGA